>ENA-OPNI01000073-OPNI01000073.1-human-gut-metagenome-genome-assembly--contig:-NODE-73-length-34381-cov-10.401328_pt1 | contig 34381 bp, 82 predicted proteins | sample MGYA00241538_ERZ501773 | MGnify/ENA primary metagenome ERZ501773 (study PRJEB25962, sample SAMEA2042556) | human gut metagenome | biome: human gut; feature: human-associated habitat; material: faeces...
TAGCAATGGAAGAAGGTGTATGAATGATAAGTGTCATAGTTTGTAAATCTCCTTAGAAATGATTATCGTAAAGAACGGAAAGAATGTATTCATAGAAATCAATATTTCTTTTTAAATTTTCGATTTCAGAATTTGGCGTATTTGGTTTCTTAGTGGAGTTTGTATATTTAATATTAGATTTAGAAAGAAGTTTTTCCGTAATTTCAATAGCAGTTTTCTTATCCATTTTATCCCTATTTATATTTAAAATTTCAGTTTGTAAATCTTTCAAAAATTTAACAAAAAATTACTTTGTAAAAACATGAGCCGTATTACACATAAGCATTGCCCGAGTCATTAGACCAACACCACCAATTCTGGGCGTGATATCAAAGCAGTAATTATATTTATCAGAGCGTAGCTCTTCTGACACATCGCCATACTGTTTACCATCGTCTCCATAATTGATACCAACATCAATGATTAGTTCAGGACAAGAACCGGTATTTTCATAGCCGCTAATTTCACTATTCCATTTACCATCAATCATATTAGGAGTTAAGAAATTCATACGACCAACAGCGGTAATAACAACGTCAGAGCGTAGAATAAGTTCGTTCTTGGTATAAGTTTCAATTGTACTATTTACAGAGAAAACATTACAATGACGCTTTAGAAGCATATCAACCATTGGCTTACCAACAATATCAGATTGTCCAAAAATAAGAACATTCTTGCCATCAAGGTTATAGTCGATTGAATCAAAAATCTTCATTACACCAAGCGGAGTGCAAGGATAAAATTCAGAATTTTTGTTAAATCCATCAACATCAGCCCAATCAGGAATCTTAATATTCTTTACATTGATATGTTCAGGTACAGGAAGTTGTAGAATAATTCCAGAGCATACATATTCAAGCCCATCAACGATATAAGTATCTTGACAATTATCAATTTCTTTCTGAATTTGCTTCTCAGTAGTATTTTCTGGAAGTTTAATAAGTTCAGCATGAATACCTACTTCCTCAGAATCCTTTAGCTTCCCACGGATATAAGCGTTGGAAGCTAAATTATCACCAACCTGAACAATGTAAAGACACGGAATAATTTTTTCGTTCCACATACGATTAATTTTTGCTTTTGCCATATCTTTATATTTTTGTGCGATAGACTTACAATCAATAATCATTTAGATTACCTCGCTTTCTATTAAGTATTATAGCGCCAAATTTAATCTTTGTCAAGTATTATTTTGTAAATCAGAGCAAAGTTTTATCTATCTGCGTCGTATAGCCATTTTTGAAAATACTGTTTGTAATTTTATCACCCATAATATTAAACGGGATTAGTTCCAGTTTTCCATCTTCAAGACCATAAGAAAGCCGATTTTCTTTAACAGAATCATAGCTGGAGTCGCTATCAATAAATTTATTATAGACATCCGTTGCGATTTGACGTTCTAGCTGGCTTTTGGAAGTCTCAATTATGTTTAAATATCCTCTTTTAATCTCGTTAAATTGACGATTATCCCATAGCTTCTGAACTTTTACTTTACCGTTTTCATCAAGAACCGCAATAGGATAATTACCTTCATCATAATCATCCTGATACATCAATACATACACCATAATTATACCTCAGAATGCGTATTTGTAAATCTGATTATATACAGGTGGTTCAATTTCGTATGCTTTATCTGTTTGCTTATTATACCTAAACCACATCTGTTTCATCTCAGGCATGGGATAAAAACCTTCATCAAATGCCTCGATAACAGCGTAATTATAGCAGTGTTCAAAAACATCCAGCTCATTATTTTTAACGGCATTGATAGCATCGTCGAGATTTGTAAAATAACCAGCAGTCCAATCAGAATCAGCCATCCAATACATCGCTTTATGAGAAACGGGAGAACTAAAACGAGCGTTTTTGTCGTCTTTAAATTCATCCATTAAAGTTACTGTGTAAATCATTTTTTCAAATCCTCAATCTGTCCTGTTACATTACTAATATACCACCAATGTGTAAAGTCATTGGTTTCAAGAGTGGCAGTATATCTGTCTGCTCTAATATCGAATGGCTGTTCACCATCTGTATATTCATTGATGTCTTTCAGCATATAGTCTACCGCATCAAATTGACTGCTGAAAAACATAGGAGGATAGTTGAAATTACTATCGTCGTATTGCGTTACACACCAAATTTCATTAGTCATAAATACTCACCTTTTGTAAATCAAAATCTTTAGTCTCAAATGGTTCAGTAGGCATTCTCTTATACTCCCACCATTCAGCCCCATCGTATTCATGACGTTCAAACCAAAAATCCTTACCGACTACCACAAGTGAAAGCGGAATTTCTGCCCCACCATAGCCATTATCGTACTCGAAATTAGCCTTTGACTTAAACCACTCCCAAGTATTTTTTACATCTGGCAGTCCAGATGTAAAATCTTCACAACGTCCAACCCAAAGAACATCATCCTCGGTTTTGCCACAATCCTTTAACATATCCAAAGTTTCTTCAAGAAAATTAATCATTTACTTTTCTCCTTTTTTAACGACAATACATCTATCTGGGCCAACAAGGGAGTATCCTTTTTTCTCTCCTTTCCAGTTACATGGCGGTGCAATTTTGACCATGCAAGGCGTAACTCCTACAACCGTATGTTTACTCCAATGCGCTTTTTCTTTAAATACAGTCACTAAGAGAATTTCGTCACCAATTTCAATTTCATCCTGTTTTGGGTCAACCATTCCGCAAATCCTTCTCTTCTCCTAATAGTTCTTTGTAATTATTTGACGATAAAGAGTCATTATTCCAATGAATTTCATCGTCAGAAGATTCCTGCGCTATTCTCATTGCATTCCATGGGTTCCCTGCTTCAATATCTATATAACCCTGTTTCGACACAAAAATACGATACTTTGGCATTGTAAATCCTCACTTGAATTTAACATTAAAATTTGTACAAGCACCCGTAAGGGCAATAATAAACGCAAGAGCTACTAAAAATTTACTATTCCATTCATACGCAAGTAATAGAAATGCACAAGTTGAAATTGCCGCACCCATGAATAAACCTCCAATTTTATTTAATGTATCTTCCGGGATTGTCTGACAAAAGAAGTGGCACAATCCACTTAAACCGTGCATGAGCATTCCTCATAATCATATCTTCAAGGACCGCCAAATTATCACAACCATAAGAAGTAGATAACACATTCAATACAGAATCCTTTTTTAAGTAACCATCTTTTCTCCAATCATAAATATCCTTACAAGCCGCAAGAATAGTATCTGTATCAAGGTATGCAATTTTGTTTTCAATTTCTCCGTAAGTCATAATTTATACCTCATTTCTATAATTATTATACCATATAAAACCAAATTCGTCAAGTATTAGTTAAAGTAATCTGCGATATTGTCACTGCAAAATGTGGTAAACGGAGAAGTTTTCTTTGATTCTGTGTCAAACCATCCACAACGATTCTTCTTTTTATTCTCTGATTCTTCAAGTTTATTTTGAAGTTCAGATTGATATTCTTTCACTTTGTCTTGCAATTTTTTAATCTGATTTTCTGTTTCTGAAATCTTGTCTTGAATTTCGCTTACATCAAAATCCCAATAAGGAAGTCTCCATACTTGTTTAAATCCCAAATTCAGCAGAATGTTTTTGTAATTATCGGATTTGGTTTTATCAACCTTTCCCTGCATAATATCATTACCCAATTTTATACCAAGCTCTACGTCTTCCATCGTCCTGTCTTCTGTTGGAATACCACGTTCATCATCAATGTAAAATTCTTTAACCATTTTGACACCTCACTTCGGAATTTTTTCATCAATTTCTTTGTATGCCGCAATAATCTTCTCTCTAAGTCTAGTTTGTTCTTCTGTATTCGCAAATTTATTTAAACTGTCAAGCAAACTCTGTGCAAGTTCTGCTTTCTCTCCATCGCTTGTATGAATAATATGGTTCAGTTTGTTAATTAGTTTCTTACTACCAAAGTTAAAATAATCGCTACATTCTTGGATATATTCATAACACATTTCCTGACGTGCGTTTGAAGTATCATTGTAGTCCTTATATTTTGTATCAATGCCGCCTTCATTGCAAAAAGCAATAAAAAAATCAGTAACAGCTTCACCAAAAAAGATAGGTTCAGAACCGTAGCTATGTAAATCAGCAACTAGGCGTTCACAGCCATACATAAGCTGTTCTGGTGTCCACCAACTATAAACCTCATCTCTTGTCATCCTTAGTCCTCCGCATCCCAAAAATTCCAATGGTCAATGCTAATTTTTTCGTTTTCATCAGAAATAATATCTACCCAAGCGTTGAGAATTTCTCTGTAAACCGTCATGTTCGGGCAGAAATAACCGTCCTTGAATACGGGCATATCGTCATTACAGAGAATCCGCATAGCAGCAGCACATACAGCGGCAGAGCGAGAAACACCAGCAGAACAGTTGAAACAGAACCAGTCAACCTTGTTTTTATTGTCCAGAATGAATTTTACAATATTAGCTGCCTGAATATCTGTAATACAAGTACCCTCAATATCAGTAGTACAGTCATCAAATTTGAGAGGAAGGAAGTTAATTTTATCATAAGACTTATGAAAATCAATATGATAACCATTCGCTTCAGTAATAGAAATAAATGCAATTCTGCGATTATGTGGTTCACGAATAAATTCTTCTGCATCCTGTGCAGACATAACCATGAAGTCCCAAGAACCGTTGATACCGCCATTAAACATAGTTTTAATCATAATGTTTACCTCATATTCCGTTTTGTTACATTCCAAAAATTACCCAAAGATTCCATATTTCCACCAACGGAAATTTTTCTCATGTGAAAAGAAGTATTGCGGTCTGTATTAGGGTTGTGATACACAAAATCATTAATAGTATACTCTTTTGCACGTTTATTTGTGCGTTCTACTTCTTTGATTCTTCTTTTGTAATCACAAATCTTAGATTGTGCATTACAATAATTGGATTTCTTTTCAGCATCATCCCAATAGGTGATATTTTTCTTATGCTTCGGCTTATTCATCTCTGAAATCTGTTCGCACTCCTTAATGGTGCGCTCGTACATTTCAATTTCCATATTACTAACAGAAATAAGATTGTCAATATAGCTCTTTACAATTCCTGCAATGTTAGAATACCAATAGGGAATAGTTTCATAAATACCAAGAAACACATTCGCATAATCGTCAGAATAGATAATATAAAATTCTTTACAACCATCAGAAATATTTAACTTAGTAGAACGAAAACCATCTTCTTTTTTAACTGTGACAGAATGAAAAGAGAACACGTCTTCAATATTTCTATCCATATACTCTTGTACTTTCTTATAATTCAAATACATATTTGATACCTCCGTTTGTTTATCTTTAGTTTCTACAAGTATTATAACACAAAAAGGATAGGTCGTCAAGACCTATCCTAAAATTTAACAGGATTATTTTTGCAATTGATAAATATCTACGATTGAATACTCGTCATTCTTGAAAACTTTCTCAATGATTTTGTAAACATCATTCCAATTTGCGCCACCAAGACCACATCCAATACCATAAGGAATTGCAATGGTGAACTTGTCAATAAGTTTACTCTGTTCTCTAAGACTTAAAAATGCCTGAAACAACGCTTTTAAATCTGTTTGTTGCTTATCTCTGCCATATCCTACTTGCCCAAACAGATTTGCTATATAACGTGTATATGGTAACGGCATAGTGTCGTCAGAGTTCATAGTTAATTGACATTGCCCAAGTAAAAGTTCTGGTCTATATGAAAATTCATCACATAATTCTTTATAATAGTCAAAATTTTCTGGATATTTTTGTTTCATTTGTTTTGCAATACCAGCGCCCATTGCACCCAAACAATTTACTTGATGACAGATAATGGCAGAGTCAGAAAGAAAGATGTCTTTAAATTCATGTTTTCTAATCATATTATTCACCAAGTTGTAACAGATTTGTATTTGTGCTCAGATAATAACTAGGATTGCACATAATATTTTCATAATCATCTGCGCCCTGAAAACTATCAATAACCTGTTTTTCTTCTTCTGTCATATCATTGTAGTGTTTCTTTCCGTAAACAGGAGGCAACCAGTTTTTCTTTCCGCTTGCGTAAATATTGAAACGCTTGAGCAAATCTAAATCTTTCCAGAGCAAATGACACGTTCCTTTGCGGAAAAACGTAACATAGAAATATTTTGTTTCAATTTTCCTATAATTACATTCATCTCTTGCCTTTGTAATTGCTACGTTTAGATTGATATCGTCTGTTTTACCCCCATCCAGATAATTCAAAGCCTTTTGAATGTCTGACAAAAATTCTACGCAATTATAAACATTGAGTGGGTTCTTGTCCCATTTCCAGTCAGAAAAAGAACCATTGCAAGGAAGAATAACTTTCTTATTTACCATGTGGGCTTTATTTGTTTTCCAACCGCTGTAATAATGAATATTGTTTTCCATCTCAGGAACATAAGAAAACTTAGAGGAAAGTTTATCAAACAAGTCAAGAATAGTCTTTTCAATACCATCTTGTAGACCAGCATTCATATCATTCATTAGTGTTTGAATGTTGAACATGGTGAAATCATATTCTGCAAACTTGCTAATCATTGAAGAATATTTGTCCTTCAAATTCTTTGTAAGCATCCCAGTAAACTTTTCATTGTTTAACAGAGAAGTCCAATACTTATGACGTGTTAGATTGATAAATTTATTCTTAGGAGAATCGGTGTAGCCAACAGCTTCATTTCCAACTTTCAAAGAAAGATTAGAATAATTACCAGAATCCCCAACAACATTACGGTTCAGATAAGGAAGCAGAGCATTAAATTCATCAATCAGAGACAGACCAAGTTCCATTTCCTCATTATACTGAGCAATCAAATCCTCAAGAAAATTAGTAGTTGTCAGCTTAGAAGAGTCCTCTCCTGTTGATTCTCTGTATTCTTTTGCTTTCTGGAACTTTTCGTAAATCTCACTATGGTGTTCTGGTTCTGGAATATCAATATAAATCAGAGCAACACGAACATCTGTCTGACGTTCCGCATCACTGAATCCATTATCTATAAACTGAATTTTTGCTCCAAGGTCATTCAGTGTATTCATCAGGAATTTACGCTTGTTAGAGTACAAATTCAACAGGGTTTCAGCATTAAGAATGCAAAGAATTTTTCCACCATTTTCTTGTTGCATCTGAATCGCTTTCATCAAATGCTCATCACCATTTGCAAAAGGTGGATTCATAAGAATCAGGTCATAATGTTTCTTACTTGCAAATGTCATAAAATCATTATGAACAATTTTTACATGAACATAAGTGGAGCGCTCTTTTACTTCTTCTTTTAGTTGTTTAAGCTCTGCAATCTGTTCATCAGTTAGACCTTCATAGTCATCTTCTTTCCAGAGATAACGGCGATTCTGACTAATTTCATACATCTTGTTATTAAATTCTTGAACACGCTGACCACAAAATTCATAGTTCAGAATACCACGAAGATTAGGGTCAAATTCAATAGCGTCAACATTACAAGAAGCGTTATTATAATCTTTCTTGTTAACACCTTTTTCTGTAAGGGATTCTTGGTATTTTTCATTTTTATAACAACCAAATGCTCTTAGTAAATCTCCTTTGCCAGCAGATGGTTCAAGAACCTCACGGATAGGCCGAGTGTCAATCATATCAAAAAGCTGATATGCAACAGATTTTGGGGTAGGATAAAAACCATTTTGTGCTTCTGCTGTAGAAACAAGACTATTCATAAACACCTCATATATTAAATATATTTTACAAAACTTGTATCTTTCAATCCAATAATGCACCAGCATGATTCTTGACAACACGGACAAGTTGCATAGGCTTTGTTATCTTCGATTCTAATACCATGTTCAAATTCTTTCATCTCGAAGAAGCATCCACACTTTTCACAAATAAATGAATAAGTTTTAGGTTTCTTCCCCGGAATTAAAATTTTCATTTCTCCATGTTCTCCTTTGAATATTTCATACCCTCAAGACAATTTACGACAAGTACACCTAAGTTATCCCAAGTGATATAACCTGTATTGTTGTCACGACTTGTCATCCAAAGTGCAGTAAGTTTATTATCATAATAGACACCAAGAATCTTTTGATGCTCTGGCTCTGTAAACAAAATCCAATATAATTCTGCGATATCCGTTTTGTCTAAATTGCCCTCTTCGTCTGTAAAACTAATATCATCACTGACAGGACATTTATCCGCATAGACCCTCGTAAAACTCATATCCACACGCCAACGAGAGACATTTAACGAGTTAATTTCAACATTCCATAATTCAATTTTGGACGGGTTAATTATAATCATCTGGATAAAACTCCTTCTGTGTCTGCAAAATTTATAAAGTTATCACCAATCTTGTCAGCGATTGTAAAATATTTTTCGTAGACTTCTTCAATAATGTCGTTATATTTGTTGGCCGCTTCCGCATAGGTGTCCGCAAAATAATAACTTGAAGCATATTGACGCAATTCAATAGTACGCTCATTCTCTTTATTCGGGACAAAACGTCTCCAACAGCTATCATCTTTAACGATACCAAGGGTAGGTTTACGATTTACAATAGGTTTAGTTCTACCATAGCGAAAACCAACACAATATACCTCTTTATCAAGAGGAACAAACTGCCAATTATAGACCATATTACACCTCACACAATATAAAATCCACAAACTACTTTGTCGTCTGGTTTTTCCGTAGAAAAAATAAAGCGGGTTAAACCGGGGCGGTCGCCATGTTCAGAAGACGTAATATGGTAGACATAATTCCACCCGACGTCCTTATATTTCTGTCCGATAGCGTTTCTAGCATTCACAGGGTATTCACCATCAATAATTGCTTCTTCCCATTTATGCCAACCATGATAGTTTTTAATAGAACTATCAATTTTCTTTTCAAGCTCATCAAGTTTCATATCACGTTCTTCAAGTTCTTTCGGAGTAATCATATTAACACCAACCTTTCTATTAGTATTATAACACAAAAAATCCAGAGCGTCAATACTCTGGATTAAATTTAACGATAAATTTTAATTTTTACGGTTTCACTTCAACGTCAGGAAGAACTTCTGTGTGGAAGTACATCTTATAATGGTACGGGTCGGTCATTGTTCCTGTAATATCTTCCACAACATACATAGTATAGGCATTCAAATAAATATAATTCTTCTTATAAGTGTCTGTTCCTGTCTTAATAGTACATACAAGCTCATTATCAGAGTTATTCGAGATGGACATCAATCCTTCTGCTTCAAGAATAATCTTATCAGTACGAGCATTATACACAGTAATACGACGTTCTGTTTCAAAATAATTTGCTTGCTTTGAAATATTATGGTTTACTCTAGCTGCCTCAGAACAGCCTACACAGAACAAAGCAATAACCGTAATCATAATTGCACAAATAATTTTCTTAAATTTCATAGTAATTAAACTCCTTATCTTTAATATTCCTTGCATTTTTTAAAATTGCATTATTTATAATCTTCGATAAAACTGATGGCTTTTTCTTTAGACCAACCCTTTATACGTCTATAGCTGTTAACACTTGTTGCATCCCAACACATCTCAAATTGATATGGGGTCATTTCTAAACACCAATGACAAGAACCGTTCATGCCATCATTATTTCCAAAGTCACAACAAGTGATATACATATCCATAGGTGGAACATAGTGGTGTTTACACCATTCAAGAGTCTCAGGAATAAAATCTTTTGTCACAGGATATTTAATTTCTGGAATTTCACCAATATCTTTTGTCCACTCAAAAGAGTTTTCCATATTATGCCTCACTTAATTTTATTCTTTACTTCATTTGGTGATTTTGCCGGATGTGATTTTGGCTTGTAGCAATAGTGACCACTACTTGCCTCCATTGCTATAGTAATAGGAATAAGAAATAGCGTGCAAAGCACAATAGCTAAAATAAGTTTACCTATGAAAATCAGAACGCTTATCATTCAATCCACCCAACAAATCCGATACACTGAGGATGACCATATTCTTTTATATAATCTTCATCACCAAGCTTTTTAGTACAAAGATAACGAACGTCTTTCCAACCGATACGGTCATCATTATGTGACTCTTCATCCAACACAATATCGTTTGGATTAAGAATATTCTGTCCCCAAACACTATTCCATTTATTTGATACATATTCTTTAATTTCGTCAAATGAATTAAAGGTTTTAGCTTCTGCCATTGCCTCTACTAGACTGCCTCTATGAGGTCTATAAATTAGCATTTAATCACCAGCTTTTTCATTATTGCGAACATTATAAATTCTGTCAACAGAGTAATCCATGATGTCCTTAATCGCATCCGTTAAATTATCAGAGACATTTGTTGCGGTATCGTTGACATAATCAGACACAGTTTGAATATTATTAGGTGTAATCATTTTCGCTGCAACCATCTTATAAAGCGTCTCTTGAGATGGAATTATCGCCCCAACAACTAATGCCAAAAATCCACTAACTACAATTTTCCGAAAAACTTTATTGTTATCAATCTGGCCTATACTTAGTATAAAAAGACAGAATCCAACAGCAATAAACACATAACGAATATTAGGAATTGTGTCTGCTAAGTAGAACCAAATGGGATTAACAATAGGGTTATCCATATAAATCACCTCAATCAAACAGAAATTTTAATTACTTAATAATTAAAGCTGCTTCGTATGTGCAGAAAATAATAATTCCTAAAAGTACATCAACCCAATCATCATTTACTACATTTTTGCCAATAATAGCACCGACACAAAGAGAAGCCAAACATTTAATCCAAAACATTATACAATACCTTCTTTCTTTGCTTTGTGTTCTGCCCACAAATCTTGTGCAATCTTGATAGCGTAAGATTTGTCTTTTGCCATAACAAGAACTCTATATTTCCACCAATCATTATGACGAGTGCTCTCTTCAACAATATTAATATTAGAAAGTTCATTCATGTCAAAATCTTGTAGAAACAACTTATAACTACCATCTGTTTTATACCATACATCATATAATGCTTCATCTTTTGATTCGCCATCAAAAAACTCTTCAATCATTGGTTCTGAATAATTGCCACTATATAGTTTCTTAATATTTTCTGCGCGTTCTTTATTATCGGTGATGGCGATAATATGATAATCAGAATAATCACCATCAGTAACAGCATAAAAAGTTTTCATATTAATCCTCCAATTTATAACTAGATTCTACGTTAAATTCAACGATTTCGTAATGTGTATAATCAATCAACTCAATACAATCATCAGAATTTAGAAGATTCGTTAGATGGAAATAGATATTCATACCGTAATTACCAAAATCTTCTATATTGTCAATTTGTTCTTTTACTTCTTTCCTGCCAAGTTCCATCAGTTGTTTTTCTACGTTATGTTTGCCAGTTTCGTTCAAGATAGCTATAACGCCAAGCTCGTCATCAACCAAAGCCCAAACCTTCATGTTTTAGTCCTCCAAATACAGAAACATCCATAGTACAAAAATAACGAAACAAAGAATTACACTATCATAATTACCAGCATCGTAAAAATGCATACAGGTATAACCCATAGCTAAACATATTACAGGATTTAGAATATTCTTAATGAGTTTCATTGTGATACCAGCCTTTCTTTTTGTGTTTTTATTTCTATAAGTATTATAACAAAATACGCACAAATTGTCAATACCTGTGCGTAAAAATTATTTTTGATTTACATATTGCGTCTTTCCTTTAGAATCTTTCCATCAAGATACCTATCCATCTCTAACTGGCAATCTTGTAAGGTCTTTGTAGAGTTGTCTTGTGCTTGATGAATTAAATCAGTAAGATACTTTAAAGATTCCATCTGAGCATTTCTAACATCATCATCTTTTTGAGAATTGATTTCATTCCCTAGATAGTCACATAACTTACGGTAGTCTTTGTACGACTTAGGTACAAAAAGAATCAGACCGTTTTTATTTCTAAGAAATTCCGAGTTAAACCACCTTGATACGGAATCTTCGTAATTTTTCTTCCAAGTATAGACAACCAACATACCATCATTATCCACTACATCTTGACTTCCTTTGGATAGCAGACAATAATTAATGCTTAACTCTGGAATTTCTAGCATATTTACGATTTCTTTATATGACATCTTTGGAAGCGTATACGGATATAAATTTTTGGTACGAATAGTGCCTAAAAACGCTTTATAATAAGAGCGTGATTTTGCTACAGTAAAAGCGTTTCTTTTTTCTTTGTGGACATAGTAACGAATAACAAGATTTTTAATTTGTTCTTCAAAAACAAGGCCAATAATACTCACAAAAACAAGAAGAAACAGAATAGTAGCCAAACCACATAAAAAGATTTTACAAAAAACACCCATCACTTATCACCATTACTATCATATCCATTTTGGATAATATCAGTAATTTCTTCGATAACACCACTAATCTTGTTTACAGTGTCAGGGTATTTAATACTATGGTCTACGTCAAGAAAAGTATAACCATATTTATTCGCCCACTTCTCAAACTCTGCAATCATGGCGGTAGAAATCTGAATCGAAAAATACTGAATCAGAACGACAATGATAAGAATAATAATAACACAAATCAAAATACCATAAATCATTAGAATGGACAATCCTCCTGTTTTTGTTTTTTCTTACTCTTGATTTCTTCTGGAATATCTTCCTCGTTCCAAATATTAGTTACAAATACACGCTCTAGCTTCATTTCCTGATTTTTTACATTCATATCGTTAATACTAATAAAATCGTCATAAGAAGTTACAATGCCACGAACAAGAGCTTTATTTGAATTATTAGAATAACAGCAAGTCCAAATTTTATCCTCTGTCACAAAATGAAGGCCATGAGAAGATGCAAACCAATCATTTGTCTTTACTTCGCCATAATCTTTCCACTTAAAGTTGCTATCAAAGAAACTGCAACGATTCTTGGCATCAATCCATTTATAAACAGTCAAAGGTGCTTATTATCTGCAATAATCATTATAAATTCTCCTTTATTTATTATTTGGTTTGTTTCTACAAGTATTATAGCACAAAAAGAGCTAGGATGTCAATACCCTAGCTCAAATTTTCTTGTTAAATTTTACTCAACATTCAGACCCATGGTTCATAATATTGGCTACTACTAGCTTTCCACATCACTTCAACGAATGCTTCTGCCTGTTCGATAGAATTAAAATCAAAATCTAACCAAACAGGTTTATCTAGTTTACCCGGTTCTTCATTGTCATTATTAAAAGTCACACTGGCTTTGACACTGATTCCGTGGTCGTGATAATACTTCATATAGTCATAAAACTGAAAGTCAATAAAGTATTTCTTGCCAAAATCATCGTCAAAACGCTTTTGATATGAATAATCAAATGTATCTATACGACTATTAGGAATCCACTTTTTATAGCCATGCTCTGTTAGTTTCTGTTCAAAATCAGAACAAGAATCTCGACTGTAAAATACCAACTTTATTCACCTCTCAATCATATCTCCAAGCATCAGGAGTCCTATAATAAACCAATCCTGTTCTACCCATCCATTTGCTACCAACGACAGAATAATATTCTTCTACTTCGTTATCATCATATCTAGCAACGATATCACTGCCGGGCGTGGGTAGACATTGTTCTGGGTCATTCCAATCCGTTAGGCTTGCTTCGGGCCAATCCAGTTTATTACCGCAATTACCACAAAATCTATTGCGATTTCCGCTATTATTATAAAGATAAGTCTTGCTAGAACAATATTGACACATACAAGTACCAGATTGGGCAAATGGATTATTAATTGTCATAGCTACACCTCAATAACCAGAATTTGTCCAACAGTCACCCCACCAGTCACAGCTAGACTTCCCCACATCATCAAGTTTATTTTCTGCGTTCTCTAGCGATGTTTGATACAGCGCAATACTATATTCGAGGTCTTTAATTTTCTTCTGAGTTTCAGAAATCAAATTCGTATATTTTTCTACCTCAGACCGATAATACGGAATATAAAAAACTTCTTTATATCCAAGGTCTTTCAGAGCTTTAACGTAAGAATTTACATCGTATTCGGCAATATCTTTTGCGACAAGCTCATCTCCCGTTTTTGTTTTAACAGTACATTCTGGGACATTTGTGTATTTTTCGCTCTCATGTACAGTGTAATCTACGCAAAACTCTTTAACCATCATTTTCACCTTTATTCAGCTCTCAATCATCATAAAACCAATTACAAAGATTATTGTAATAATTCTTTTCTGCAAAACTTTTCTTATTCTCAAGAAGAATCTTATAGGCTTCAAGTTCCTTTTCTGCCTTTTTCATACGTTCTTCTGCTTGTTCGATTTCATAATCAACGTCATCTTTTAGATATACACGCCGATAACCAAGTTCTTCTAGCATATCGGCATAATCGTAGGTTTTATAATTATAGATTTCTTTTTCTGTAATTTTGTCTCCGTCTTTAATCTTAATAACCGCTAAATCATCATCATATTGTTTATCACCGGGAGCATAAACACGATATTGAATACAAAATTCCTTAACCATTATTTTCACCATTTTTAATAATGTTATACTTTTCTCGCATTTCTTTTGCTTTGCCACAAGACATATTACCTTCCGGGCAAGCACCACAAACACAAGATGGGCCAGCACTCTTGAACAGATGAGGTGCAACAGGATAAACTAGTTTTAGCATTTCTTCTGCAACCTCTCTAATTTCACGGCTGGCACGATTACAACAACGTAGATTAAAGAAATGATTTAGTTCACGAGCATTCATTGTGACAATCATACGAGTGCAACAAGCCTCTGGAAGCAAATAACGAGCATCTTCTTGTGCCTTTTTCTTCGCAGGAGATTCTTTCATACCTTCTGCAATATACTTCTTTGCCAGTTCTTCCTTTAGCTCATTATAGTTATTGAAAGAGTTTTTTACGGATTCTTCATACAGACGAACAGCAGAATAACCAGCGTCATAAATTTCCTTTGGAACAACATGGTCTGCATTATCCATGTCTACATAGCGCTGGCTTTGAACTGCCATACTTGCTAGGCGATGACGTGAAATCTGCGCAAGGAAACTACGAGAAACACCCTCAATACCAAAAGTAAATACCGCCATCTCTGTTGGGCTAGAATGACCGAGACTTGCCAGTTTATCAAGAAAACTTGAAACTTTTTCATCAGTTAAACCGTCCGTTAGAGTTTCGATGTCTGACTTAGAGTAGCACAGTTTAGCAGCAGCGGCTACTGTCTTTTCAGGGTCTTTAGTATATGTTAGTAGCTTTACATTCATTAACTATTCTCCTTTTTAACAGGAATCCACTCTGTTACAGTTACAGTTTTTTCGTATGTATGTTTCTTCACTTCTTTCGGAGGATACGGAAAGCTATCATCTTGATATTCAGTTAGACCACGTTGCCAATCAATACCGAAGTATCTATCAGCAATCTTGCAAACCGTATAGGTGCTCATAGTCCAGCGCCCTTGTTCAATATCTTCCTCAGAAATACTGTAATTGTATACCAGCTTAGAAAGTTCCTCGTCTGTTAAATTTTCTTCGTTATCAAGTTTGTATAGCGTTTCTTTTTCAAAATCAGTTACCATTTTTATTCTCCTTTTAATGAGAAATCATTACAAGATTAATAGAACTTACAAGATAGGTTACGCCATCAATAACAACTTGAACCTGTTCTCCGTCGTAATCACACCAACTATCAAGTTTGCCCTCAACAATCGTACCATCCGGCATTTTAATCTGGGCATAATCATAAGAATAAGTCAGGTCAATCACCTGTCTATTACAACCGCAAAGAACAGACATTACAATTGTTACGAGAAAAACAGCAATACACTTCTTCATGTTAAATCCTTTCCATATTCAATAGCGAGATTATGAATCAGCCTTTCAAATGTATCTTGGTATGAGTAAAACCAATATGTATCATTCACAGTAGTAGCAAATAAATTGGCACCATTCCTGTCATAACCAACCCCCATAAGCAACTTAATAAATCTCTTACGAGTCATTTTCGTCATCCTCATCCGTAAAATATTCTAGCACTTTATCAATTTCTTCTTGAGTTATCATGTCAAAAATATAACCGTCAGAATTATGCTCTTCTAGCTCTATGTGGTCACAAGCTTTTCTATAATTGTAATTATTATTATTGTTATTTTGAATAAAATTCATCGCAATCTTAGCAGACTTGCTATCTTTATATGCCCCAAGACAAATACACACTTCACCATTTTGAAAAAATGCCATAACATTATATTTTGACGCACTATAATCGTACTCAAGTATAATATAATCACATTTTGAAGTATTTACAATACTGTTGCCGTCAAGATTACGAAATAGCATCATTCGTCATCCTCATCGTCGTAATCATGCTCTAATTCATAACTATCAATTTGACTTTGAATTTCATCTTGCATTTCAGATTGTAAAGCACGAACATAATCGTCACCTAGAACCGCTCTGGCTTCATCAAGCAATTCATCTAGTGTATAATAGTAATGAGGGAATCCATCTTTATCATAAAAATATCCAACCATTCAATCACCTTCCTTCGTCCACCTGAAAGCAGCTTCTTTCCAAATATCAATACAGAAAGCAACAGCACGTTCGAGATATGAAGACTGGTCATATTCAGTATTAAGAATTACTCGCATTTCATTCGGAATAAACCCGTTGTGTTCAAAATCTTGCGTTAGATTAAAGTATTTCTTTAATTCGTTATCCGAAAGCAACTGAACCCATTCAGCACGTCCCATTTATATCACCTCTAAATATATTATACCATAAACAGATTAAAATATCAATAGCAGTCTACAATTTTTCGTCAAATTACACAACAAAAGTACATAAATACATATAAATTTGCAACAATATTACATATATTTTGAGGATAAAACTTAGTTCTTATTAACTCCGGCAACCTCTCTTAGAGCCAGAATGCCCATAGAGCACGCTTCATACTTTTCTACATCATTCGGGTCAAAACAATTCAGTCCTGCTCTGATGTCAGAAAGTGTGTGAATCGCGTCCCAAACCTCTTTCATAGTATGATTCTCCATAACATTCATCATAATCATACTCTCCTTAAATCTCAGCTTTTATCAGATTGCGAATTAATTAAATGATTCCATTGGAACCGCTTACATCTTTGGTAATAATCTTTTTCTTGATTATCCAATTTGCAATGCGCTTTATTATCAATATAGCCAGTCCAGTTTTCGCAATGTTCACACTTTACGTTTGACTTTTTGGTTTTGTCAACCATTCGCTTACCCATGTTTAACTCCTCCAAAATCTTAACTTTCATCAGATTCGATTAATTGAAGTTCTTCCAACGAAAACGAAAGTCTTCCGCCTCCGCAAAAAGTAGTGAACTCAACAACGGCGGTATCTCCGTCAATTTCATCAATAATACCTTCGCACCAATCTCCTGCGTAAACTTTATCTCCAACTTTCACAATCAATTCTCCTTAATCAAATTAACATTTTATTCAAGATTCTTAAATGATTCAATCATTTCTTTGTATGTTTTTGAACAATCAGGACACAAATCTCCAATGTCGCGTTCCCAAGTCCAGTTCTCTGGCTTTTCAAAATTCTGAATCTGAGTCCAACCGCCGTCCATTTCTTTTGTTCCGATGTAACGAACGAACGCTTCCGCTTTACATCTATCGCAAATATATTTCTTTCCAATTACGGTCATATTAAATTTCCTTTCTATAAGTATTATAGCAAAAGAAAACAGGATTGTCAAGCCCTGTTCTTAAATTTAACAAAAAAATTATAGAATTTTTAATACACGATTATATAGCCCATGAACATGGGCAACATCTTTATCCACATGATAGTGACCGTGGAACCAGTCTTTATAATCCACATTATGATTAATCTTTTCTAAATAATCAGTAAGAACGTCTGATTCATAGAACCCATATGGGTCATAATAAGTCATAATACTTGTTGGAGCGCAATGAGTTAGAATGTAATCTACTCTATTGTTGTTCTTCTCAAGATTATCCAAACCGTGCTCCATCATTTTTACAGATGGAATCTCTTCTTTCCACCAAGAAATATGCTCTTTCCTGCACCATTTATCATGCGAAGTAGCGCCACCCATCACGAAGAATTTCTTTCCCTGTAGATTATAGACATCGCCATTATTAAGATAATAAATGCTATTCGCAATTTGACGCGCCTGACCACCATGAAAATCAATTAGACCGAAGTTGTCATAAAGAATATCATAGTTTTCGTGGTTGCCCGGGCAACATAGTGTCGTCCACGGTTTTTCATCGTACCATTTTGTCCACCAACGTGTTTCACCAGACCAATCCCAAGTAAAACCACAATCTCCACAAATAATTACATAATCATTCTTTGTTAAATTTTTGCCTTCTGGAAAGAATGTAGAATTTAGTTTTGCAGAATCATGGTTTAGGTGAATATCACCTGTTACATAAATTGCCATTATAAATACCTCTCCACAATATAACTCAAATTACCAGTATAATGAATTTCCCTAATTCCCAAATCTCTGATTGCCTTACTACAAGCACCGCAAGGCTTACTCAATGCGATTTCACCCTTTTTAGTTTCTCTGTAAATATAAAACGTGACCTTGCTAAAATCAACATCCAAATCCTTAATCTTGTTAATACAGGCGATTTCTGCATGAGTACCATGTTTATTAGGAAGAATGGGATAACCACGATATTTGTTGTAAGATTCTTGTAAAGGGCTTGTCTTGGTAGTATTCCAACTAATTGCGATTACTTTATTTTTATAAACAGCGCAACATCCTAAGTGAAAAGTAGGATAGTCGCTAAATTCACTGGCTTTCTTCGCAAAATCAAACCCTCTACTGTCGTTCATAGTCTTACAAAAACTCCTTCAAAATCTCATCGTCACAGTGGTCAAGAACTGGAACCTCTATAATCTCATACCCGGCTTCTTTAATTACGTCATCCATATTATCAGAATTTAACAGATGAATTAGACGTTGTGTTTTTAGCTGTTCATTTGCAACTTTATTTTCAAGTTCGTCTAATCTTTTAATTACAGCGTCTTTTGACTGCGTTACTTTATCAACGGAACTGAAATATTTTAGCATATCTGAAAGCACCTTTTGTTCCTCCTGATGTGATTTAAGGATTGATTGTTTTGATTCATACTCACAAGAAACTCTTTTGTAACATTCAACATAAAGAAGTTTCTTTGCTTCTTTGATTCCATCTTCGTTGAAGATTCCAATATCCGGGTCTAAGAAACTCTCGCCAGAATATTTTGTATCAATAATTGCGTAAAAAGACATTTTTATTTCTCCTTAATTTAGGTCTCTCAATATAGGATATGTAAATCCCAAATGCAGTCCCAATTTATTCCAGACATTTAAAATCATGCTTTCTGTAAAAACTTGTTCAGAAAGAATACTCCATGCTTCAATTCCTGTTAAATTTTTATAATTTGTCAATTTAACAGAAATATTTATAATTTCCTGTTTACTTTTATCCACTTTACTAAACATCCCTTTAATGTATAGGTCTTCTCCAATTGGATAGAAATAACAATATTTACCATGCGGACAATAAAGTTGACCACCGTATTTCGCACAATATGGGCTGGATTCTTTAATTACTTCTTTATCAGACCATTTTCTGCCTTTTGGTAATTTGCATTCTACAACTTCACTTCTTGCCATACATAGCCTCAATGTCTTTATCAGAATAAAATTTAGCAGAAGGATTGCGTTTGCGTTCTTTAAAATAATAACTTTTAAAATGCTTCATAGATTCCAGAAGCATAGAAGCACCAATCATTAAATCCTCGTCCTCTGTAAAATCCAGAATATTATTTGCATACCGTTCCAAGTTATCAATACTCTTCAAATCCATAATTACTCTCCATTATATTCTTTTGCTAATGCCCTATCTCTTCTTGCTCTATTCTTAGCTTTAATTAAACACTCATAACAGAGTATATGATTCTCATAGGCTGGTTTACTACAATTTACACATAAGCCATTCTTAATACATTTTTCTCTATGCCTTTCATAATATTGTTTTCTTATATTTGAAAACTCTGGATTATTTTCTTTCTGCCATTTGTATCTATTGCTTCTCCACTCAAGACACTCATCACAATACTTTCGATTTGGAGCCGTCTTATTTCTTCCGCATTTAACGCAAATATGGTGTTCTCGCTTATAATCTCGATTAGCTTTCTGTCTATCACGACATTCCTGACAAGTAAGACCGCCCTCGACAGGCTTGTTCTTTCCACAACAAGAACATAATCCGGCTCTCTTCCATTCTTCCCTTTTTTCTTTTGTAGCCATTTTAATTCTCCTTTCTTTTCTGAATGTATTATATCACAGCCTCAACAATCTGTCAAGACTTAAAATGAAATTTTTATCTAGTGATAATAATTATTATATATCTAATACTAGTATATATAATATATTTATTATTATATTATTATTTATATTTAATATATATATATATATATAGTTATTAGTATTTATAAATATATATTAAATAATTTAACAAAATATTATTATATTATTTAATAAATAATATATATTTATAATATGGTTAAATGTAATAAATAATAATATATTTAGTTAATAATTTAAGGCAATATTTATTGTTCTTCAAATTTGGTATTGACAAATGATTGCCAATATGTTATAATACTTATAGATAGAAAGGAGATAAAACGATGACTACTGATAATTTTCTACTGAATTGTCCTTTTTGCGGTTCAGAATGGATTGAACCTGTTAAGGTTTTGAATAAATCAAATAAAAATAAATTCTATATCAGATGTATGAATTGTGGTGCGAGAACTAGAAATCAAAGTGTGATTACTGATGCTATTGCTCTTTGGAATAGGAGGGTTTAATTACGAATCGTGAATATAGTTACTGGGAAGAAATTTATAATGCTTATGGGAAAACAGAAAAATGGATGTGTCATAACTGTGGACACGGTGTAAATTGTGCTTCAAATTTCTGTCCTGAATGTGGTCGAATTATGACTGGTTGCAAAAAAGATGGTAGATATACCATTGCATTTGATTATGAGAGGTTTAAGAATTATGACTGAAATGCAGAAACTTGACAAATATCTAACTGAACATAATATTAAACATACCTATAAACGTCGCTGGCCTAATATGGAACAATCCTTCCCTGAATACCGAGAAGGAAAACGTCACGATGGCGGTTATCAGATTATGGCAAATGGCGACAACGGGGAGTATCTTTGGGACGCAATTTGCGGTTATGGTAGCTTTGGATTTGAGACTGGCCTAATCGAGATTATGGGGTGCATTGTTCCAGAATGTGTTAGCGACTCTGTAGAAGGTCATCTGACTGCTAATGAAGTAATTGAAAGAATTGAAAAATATTATGCCAGCAACGGGCTGGTTATAAATAATTGAAAGGAAATAGATTAAAATGGATGAGAATAAAAGTTTGGAAATTGCATTAGATAAGCTATCATTGCAAGAAAATGATATTATAGTTGTTAAATTTAAATATGGGAATTGCCCTGTCGATAATTTAGCTAAGTTCATGGATGCTATCAGAAATATTTCTCCGTGTCCCGTTATTGCTATACCTGATGATTTGGATATCGGGGCAGAAAATATTGATAGAGTTATTCAATATCTTGAAAATATGAAGAAAAATTAACTATTATAGAAATGAGTTGACTATTTATTGGCAAATATTAAAAGAAGCTATGTGCATAGTCTAGGGAAGAGCACTGACGATGTTACTGGCAGTTGTTTTGAATTAGTAACACCAAAAAGCAGAATCTTAATTGATTTTGGTTTGCGTCAAAGTTCTGATGACGTGTTAGATTATAAGGCAAATCTTGATACTATCAAAAGCGTTAAAGTAAAAAAGCTAGACGCCTGTCTATGCCTTCACGCTCATCAAGACCATTTATCGCTAGTGCCGTGTCTATATCGTTCTAATTTTGATGGTGTTACCTACTTACCAGAAAATACAAAAGATATCGCAAAACTGATGTGGATGGATTCGGTCAAAATTCAAATGCAGAATCAGCAAGTGTTGCAGAAAAAGGGAAATATTAGCGGAAACCCGTTCTATAATCAGGAAGATATCGAAGTGACATATAATCACATTGTAGAATGCGAATTTAATAAGATAATTCAAATTACAGAAGATGTATCATTTGAATTGCGCTCTTCAAATCACCTAGTAAATGCTGCACAGGCTTTGATTTATATTAATACTGGGAATGTAACAAAGACTCTTGCTTACTGTTGTGATTTAGGTTCTTTGACTTGGGATAATTACTATATAAATAATTTCGAGCCAATCGAGAAAGCGGATATTGCAATAGTTGAAAGCACATACGCAACAGACAAAAAGGGAAATGCTCGGAAAAATAGAGATAAGGACATTGAAAAAATTAAATCTCTTGTTGAGAATATGTATGAAGAACGTGGTAGAATTATCATCCCAACATTTTCTCTTGGACGTTCAGCAGACCTTTTAACTGTTCTTTACGAAACCTTTGCAGACGACCCAGATTTTAATATTCCTGTTGTTTTTGACGCTGTCCTTGGTAATCAAATTAACGAAAATTATGACAAGTGGATTCCAAAGAATCATGAGCTATGGAATAAGGTATGGAGCTGGAAAAATCTGGTTAAAGTAAAAGACTGGAACGAATCTGTACAATGGCAGAATTATACTGCACCAGCGATTTTTCTGTGTTCTGGTGGTTTCCTTGTTGGAAGAAGCACAGCTTATCTAAAACATTGGATGGCAGATTCTAAAACAATTCTACTTTTCTGCGGTTTCTGCGGAACAGAGGGTTCAACTGGATGGAAAATTCAGCATAGCAAGGAATATCCCGTAGTAGATTTGGATGGGTATAAGGTAAAGAATAACGCAAAGATTATTTCTCTTAAATCATTTTCGAGCCATATCTCACATGAAGAGATGTTAGAATACTATTCAAATATTAACTGCAATAAGATTTATCTAGTGCATGGCTCTCAGGACAGAAAAGAGGCGTTTAAGCCTATTCTGGAAGAAGAAATCAGCAAGAAGAATAAAACAACTAAAGTTGTAATTCCTGATAGCGAAACAAAAATGTATCTATAATAAAAATTTTTAGAGTAGGGTATTGACGAACCCTACTCTTTTTGCTATAATACAATCAGAAGAAAAAATAAACAGAAAGGAGCGAGAATTATCTTTACAATTTCAAATGGAGATTTTTATATTGCACAATTCTCTACTGGGTTAAAACCAGTTCGCACAAAAGAAGAGGCTATTCAGTTTAAAACTTATGATAAAGCAAGTAGTTTCATGTCAAATATGCCAAAGTCTTTTAAGAATCTTGGTTATCATATCGAGGGGAAAGCAGAAATTGTTAAAACGATGCAAACACAGACGTGCCCAGAAGTAAAATCTTCTGAACATAAAAAAGTGACTATTCAGCGTAATTTAAGTTACATCAAAGAAATCGAAGACGAAATTTCAAAACTAGAATTTTTTATTAGCGATTTACAGCGTAAGAGACAAGATGCTATTGAGACTGTTGAACGATGCGAAAGAGAGGAACAAGATTTCCTTCATTGTTCAGAAGGCCCTGACAAAAATGCTTGTGATGGGTATAAAATGTGGCATCTGTTAAGTTTGTCAAGGCGTGAGCGCAGAAAAGCTAAGGATATCATTACAATTGTTGACGCTATCTTTGAAGATAATAACTTTGATGGTATTTTAAGTCAGAAAACTATAAGAAGAATTTCTGGTCTTAAAAATCGTGTTTATTCCGTTCGAGAACTTGATGATATTTTCCCAGATAAATGAGGTATGGTATGTTTATTTACACTGTTTACTTAAAAGAGCATGATGAATATGGTTTGACCATTACACACATGAAGTCGTTTAAATCTTTGACAATGGCTGAAACATACGCGCAAGAATTAAGAAACAAAAAGTATAATTGTAATACAGATGTTTGCATTATGCTAAATGAACTTTATTAAACTAAGGTGGTTATTGTGATTCTTATTTGTATTGGATGTATTGTGATTACTGTCGGTTGTGTTGGGTTTTTGTTTGCTTGTCTACGGGGAGCATCAGAAGCAGATGATAAGCGAGAGAGCAAGAATTAAATTGGTTTACTAAATCAGGAGTGTTGTTATGGGATATAAATATAGTGTTGTTATGGGGTCTAAATATTTTGCGTCTGCACCAAACCAAGAGTATACAAAAGAATTTCTAAAGCAAATTCGAGAAGAGGATTTGGTTATATATGATGGAAAGGCTTGTCATGCTGTGAGGATTTTGCCCAGAAAAGATGAAAATCCATTGTTTGAGATTCTTGGAGAAGATGACGGTTATTTGTTTAGTTATGACCATCCTATTAAGTTTGATTTACATTGGACTGACGGATTGATTAAACAACTTGAGGACGCTAAGAAATATTGGAATAAAATTAAGGATACATATAAGTATGACAGGGTGTAATTATGAAAGATGATAAGAAACTCTGTCCTCTTAAAGATGAATGCTGGTGCGTTAGCTTTTCTTTAAATGATGAAATTCAGGATGATGTATGTTTCTTTGATACAGAGAAGAAGGCATACGAGTATTGTAAAGAGAAAGCAGAACAATATAGTGAAGAATCTGGAAGGGATTTGTTCAATGTTTCCATTTACGACCCAGACGAGCGAGAAGTTGAACTGTATATCGGAGATGACTATTTTCATTGGTGGTATTCTGAGTATGACATAAGGAAGGAGCTTAAAAAGCTAGGTATTGATTACAAGCAATATTCATTTTTAAATTAACAAAATGCTGTTTTTATTGATTATAATTTAACGTAGGTGCGTTATTTTTAAGGAGATAATATGGGTAATAAAACACTGCTTGAGAAAATTTATTCCGCTCTTGGTTTTTGGAAATATCGTAAAAAGACAGATAATGGAACTTACGATGTATTTTACTGGTGTTGCCTACCTTATGGAAAATTTTTCAGAAAGTTTGATTTATTTAGAGTAAAGGTGTGATTTCAGTGAAAAAGAAAGACGAAGATTTTATTGAAAGTCTTTGGTGTAAACTTCGTAATACACAAGATGATAGGCTTCGAGCATTACGAGATGGAGACAAGCACAAGTCTACCCTTCTTGCTGGTGAAGTAAACGGAATGCTATGGGTTATTAAAATGGTTGAGGATTATTTGAGTGATTGAAATTTAACAAAATAATTTTAAACCCCTTGACTTTACTAATTTTCTGTGCTATAATACTTACAGAAACGAACAAATATAAAACAAAGGAGTAAGTATTATGCATATTGGGAAACCGAGCAAAGCAGAGGATTATCTCGAATTTAAAGATATTAAGGTTGGAGAAACTTTCCGTCCTTGGGAATGTTGGACAGAAGAGGACGAGAAGAAAATTTTTATTAAGATGCGAGAAATTAAAGACGAGCATAGTGAATTTGGTGTTCGTAGATACAACGCCTTAAATCTTGGAGACGGTGAGCCGTATAGTTTCGTTGATGGAATGAGGGTCGATTATGTAGACTCTTATATTGCGGAGGTGAAATAATATGCGTATTGGTAAAGAGTATAAACCTTATGAACTGAAATTTAAATCTCTTAACATTGGTGACGCCTTTTGTTATGAAGGAGAATATGAAGAGAGTGATTACCTTTATATGAAAATTCAGCATATTGAATATGATGCGAGCGGATTCCATGATATAGAAAAGTATAATGCTGTAAATCTTGAAGATGGTTCTCTTACGTTCGTAGATGATGACGATACTGTTACAATTGCAAACGTGCATATTGAAAAAGATTAAGGTGTATTGAGTAAAAAATAAAATTAGGTCTTGACAATACTTGATTTTTGTGGTACAATACTTATAGAACAACAAAGGAGAGATTGAAATGACTCGTAAGCGTTTTGTAAAACTTCTGATGTCTCGTGGTTTTACTCGTAATGCGGCAACATTTCGTGCTCGCTTCTATATTCCAAGTATGTATAGTTCTTATTTGGAATGTTACAGAGTAATGGCTGGTCTTGATTAAAAAATATTTTGAAATTTTTCAAAAAATCTATTGACAAATCACATAATATGTGATACAATACTTATAAAGACAGGGAAAACTACATAGCAAGTAGGAATCTGATTCATGATAGGATGAATAAACTACTATGTAAGCTCTTGGAATGACAGATGGGTTCTTTACAGTGCTTCTCATAGGCGGCTGTAAGGCAGTTCGATTCTTGCTTGATTCTAAAAACTGTCTTTTTAACGGGGTATGGTGGAATGCAGACACGCGAGCTTCAAATCCTCGTGCCGAGAGGCGTCCCGGCTCACATCCGGGTATCCCGACCAAGTAAGTGATTCTTAAATTGCGCAGACCAAAGGATTAGCCTTTTATGGGCTGACGATGTAACAGTATAAGCCCTGATTATCGGTGATGATGCCAACTCATGAGGGTGCGTAAGCCGACTTAATAATTAAGTGAGAATTAAATCGTGCGACCCCAAAAGGATTTGCCTTTTACCAAATTAACCGGGATTTGGGTTTACTGGTTTCGATACTTTTCTAGTGAGGGCATGAGCCAGCTTTTATATGTGTGCGTAGCCAAAAAGTCAAGGCATCTGCCCTCCAAGCAGAAGATTTTGCGGGTTAAAACCCCGTCGCACACCCCACTTGTCCTAGACCAGACGGACATTAAATAAACTGGGATTTAGAACGAAAGTGAGACCGATGTTATGATTTTAAAGATTAAGCGTTCCGTAAAAGACGGGAATGGATTTAGGGACGAAGAAAAATTTATTGATGGCGTAAAGTCTACGAGACAATTTGTAGATAAAGACTCTGGAAAGCCAGTTGTGGAACTTCAACTACGCAAAGAATATGATGATGGGTACAATCCTCATAGAATTTATGTCGAAAACGATATGACCATGTATCTTCTATCTGATTTTGGAAAGACTATCGACCGTCTATGAGGTGTAGCTTATGAAGCCAGAAGAGAGAATTGGTGAAACGGTTGGTATTTATACAATAACAGATGTCGTAAGGGCAGAAAAGGGTAGCAACAAAATATATGAATGCCAATGCAATATATGTGGTAGAAAATTTATAAAACAACTCATTTTGATAAAAAGAGCAAGAGAATGTAGACATATTAATTGTATAGGACAAGATAGAGATTTTGATACAAAATGGAGCGTACCAAGAATAGGGAAAACTTTCAGAGGTATGATTGAAAGGTGCTACAATCCAAAAGATAAATCATATTGTTGGTACGGAGGAAAAGGAATTAAAATATATGAAGAGTGGGTTAATCACCCAAAATTATTTGAAAAATGGGCGCTAGAAAATGGATACGAAGATTATTTAACAATAGACAGAATTGATTCTAGTAAAGATTATTGTCCAGAAAATTGTAGATGGATTACGCGAGAAGAAAATTCAAGGCGTAGCACAAACCATTATTCAATAATAGTTTGTGGAGAAGAACATACAGGAAGAGAGTGGGCTATAATTTTAGGGATTGGTCATAATACAATAAATAAGTATATAAAACTTTATGGTATGGATGAAACAAAAGAGTTTATTAGTAGATTTATGAAGAACCCAGAACTTGCCAATAAAAGGCATTCTAATGAGTCTTTATTTGATTTATATATGAGTTAAATCTGACAGGTTTGTACGTTCCTTAAAAACGTACATTATATAACTTCCGTTCATCCAGCGGTTAGGATGCACAACTTATAATTGTGTCAGACTTGTTCAAATCAAGTACGGAAGACCACTAATCCCCAAAATGTGAGACAAAATCAAGAACAGATTGGAGATTGACAAAATTGCTTGATAGAAGACGAATTTTACCAAGCAATTTTATATCACGCAATAGCATAAAGTACACTTTTCTTCCAAGAATTGTTGTCAGTAATGTGCTGGGTGTCCATCCCAGAGATGCGGTGCAAATCCGCAAGCGTGTTGTGTGGCAAATTATTTGAGAAACCTTTCTTGAGCCATTAAAACAAGAAACGCTCACTGTTACGTTTTATTCGGTTTAGGTAGCACAAGTACGGATAAACCGATAGCTTGCAAGCGGGTCTTTCCATTTCTTCCTCTCTGCGGATGAAAAGAAATGGACTTATGTGGAGCTTTAGCATAGGGTGCAATCCTCTTACAAGGTTACTTCGCCGCTTCGGCGGCATTAAACAGAGTGATTGCGAGTAATGCGCTTCTAGGATTCAGAAGAGACGCTGGTGCGATGCCAGCAAGCTCCAAACGTACTGTGGGGAAGTCGAAGCAACCCCTAGCACCCACGAGCTTAGTACACTCAAACAAAGAAGCGGTTGCTCTCTATTTTTCTTGTTGGTTTTTAAGGGCTAGTAAAAATCAGCTACTTTGCAAAGGGGTTCGTTATCTGTCCTCTGTTCGCAGAAATAGATGACATGGGTTAAATTGTGTTGATATTACAGAAAAGATATTTCTGGTATGATTATCGTTGTTTACGATGTTCATATTCTTTCTTTCGCTGGTTCCCAGAACTATTGTAAGGACGCTTGCAAAAGTATACACAAGCCAGCTTTTATAAGTCCTCGTAGCTCAGTTGGATTAGAGCGCCAGACTTCTAATCTGTTGCGGTCGAAAGTTCGAGTCTTTCCGGGGATGCCACGGGTGCGAAGGGGAACAAAATAGCTCACGCACAAAAACCGGGTGGAATCATATTGGTGCGAATGCGCTGATACCATACGGTGAATCACAATAAAAAGAGCGATATGTAGTTGGCTGACTAAAGGCTAATATCAAGGCTTGGTGAAGTAGTCTAACACGGCTGGACGCAGTTTATCACAGGTGCGAATCCTGTAGTCTTGAGAGTTATCTAACGCTCTTTTGCTTGTACTAGTCGAAGTGAAGAAGTTAGGGGTAGAGCAGTGTTGCAACACTGCTCTTATTTTTTTATTAAATTTAAATATACTATTGACGAATAGCACATTATATGCTATAATACAAATAGAAAGCGAGGGTAGATTATGATTATGATTGGAACTATTTGCAAAATCATTCTTTTGGCGTTTTTGTTCTGTTTCATTATCGGTCTTATGATTCCAACACAAACAGTGACGATTAAAATGCGCGGAAGTATCATTACGAGTATTTTTTATCCTCTGATTAAATTTGTCGCATTTAGCGTATTCTGCGGAATGTATGCTAAATATCTGGTTAAACATTATATTAACAAATGGTGGTTTGAATGAATAAAGATTACAAGTGGGACTTCGATTTAACAAACAAACAAGACGACAACCTTATTTTCCTTGCAGAACAAGGAGTAGACATTATCAAGAATCCAGATGGTTCTTTTAAATTTGAGAAGCCATGTTGGATTGAAAACAACCATTTTTATTCTAAGTATGATTGTGAACATACTTGGGGCATTGATGCGAATGGAAACAGATTCCATAACTGTGATATCTGTTCTCATTATCTATCTAATCATTGTTGTGAAGTACAAGCCAAGATTGCTAACCTTGGAAAGAGTACCTATCCAATGAGTACGGCAGTCATCAAGTGTGAAGCTTATGACCAAATTGAAGAATTGAATATCATTCACAACATGAATGAAATGATTACATTCATGAATCGCACTGTCAATTTCCTTGGTGGTTTGGACGATTGTTGCAGCTTTTATGGGTTTGAAATTCCATCAGACGAAAATGGCTATGTAACTTCTACTATTGAGGAATATTATAAAAATGGTGGCAAATTTAAAAATATTCCAAAAGAAGACGAGTACCCTGTTGTGATTTATTTCGACTATCATTCTACCTGTTATGATACGTTGGAGTGGATTAGTATTAAAGGTGAATTAAATGGATAAGTTTGTTTGTATCAATGACTATTACGATGATATAGATTGTGCATTCGCAACTTTCTGTATAGATAAAGAATATTTTGGTAAGATTCAACCTGACGGAAGTCTTTCTGTTGATTCAGACGATATAGAAGATGTAGATGAATGGCTTGGTGGTACACATTCGTTCACTGATGGCGTATGGCAGAATCTTTTTGAAAGATGCAAATAAAAATGTTGTTTTGTGGAGAAAATAAAATGAAACTTTATGGATTTAATAGTGATGAACCGTTTGATACAGACAGGGCTATTCAGCCAGAAGACCCATTTTGTATCAAGGATATTAGCTGGATGTTCGCAATTCCAAATGGGAAACAGAAAAACGATTCAAAGAAGCTAGACTTGTATTGCGTTGTATTAAATTCTCTGGATTCAAAAGAACCCTATACCCTTATTAAATCTGGTGGAAATCTTTGGATGCTTCGGTTTGCTGGTAACGGTTGGCATATCTCACAAAATGTAAAAGACGATTATATGATGTATTATTCTACAGATACATTTACGCTTTGGAACGGCAGTGGCACTTTCCCGCTTGCAGATAGCACAAATAGTTATTATCGTGATTATCACAAAAATAATACTTGACTTTATCCGCTAAATATGATACAATATCAATAACAAAGGAGATGCGATTATGAATATCAAAACCACTATCAATGACAATCCCGTTTATTTTTATGAAATTCCGGTTGGTGATATATTTGTGTACGCAGGGAAAACCAATATCAAATGTGTTCTTATAAAGACTGACACAGTATATAATGAAGACAGGACGACTATGTATAACGCACTGCCAATTACGCACCATTGTGGTCATCACGAATACTTTACAGATATGGAAAAGGTCTCAAAGGTAAAGAATGCAACTCTAAATGTCGATATTTAACAAGAGGTTTAAAAATGAAGTTTATTGTAACAGCAAAACCTAATATGCCTTGCGTAGACGAAGAATTTATCGTAAACGGAAAGAAGGCAGAAGTATCAGATTTTGGTCTGGTATATAATCACGGCACAGGAAATGCAAATTGTTGTGAGTCTATGCGTTTTGAATCTATTGAACCGACAAACAAGGTTCTGCGCAAGTATCGTATTAATCTTGAAGAATACGACGAAATTTGCAATTACCTTGCTGATAAGTTTACGATTGGGAAATGCGATATCTGTTTTAAGTAATAGGTGATTGTTATGAAGGTTAAAGACCTTTTGAAATTAATTAATGATAACAATATTGACGGGAATACAAAAATCAAAATTGCCAAAAGCGTTCAAGATGGTATTTATAGCGGATATTCTGAAAGCTCTTGTTACGATATTAAGTTTTATCCTGAAAGCAAGTATAACGAAGATAACAAACTCGTGTTCTATATTGTGTAATGTGGTTTACGATGACTGTTAAAGAGTTCTATGAGATGTGTAAAGACAACGGACTAGAAAACGCTCCAATGTTAATCGAAGAAAATAGATATGATGATGAGTTTCACGAAATGACATATTTTCAATTTGAACCGTTCAAAGTAGACTTTTACAAAGCCGACCCAAATGACCCAGACCCAGATGAAGAGAAGGTTGTTTTATATGTCTAATAAGAGACAAGACATCTATCGCGGTCATAAAGAAAAAGGTATGTGGTGGTTAGACGAGGATGAAATTCAACAAGAATTAGAGGATATGGATAATGACGATTGAAGAACTATATAAGTATGCCGTAAAGCATGATATAGAAGACTACGATATCTGGTTTAATTTCCTTGGTGAATATCAGTGGGAGAGTGGCCCAGCTCGTTATATTAACGAAGAAGAGATAGACCACGAATGCAAGAAGGTATTTCTATGACTATTAAAGAGTTTTATCAGTGGGCAAAAGAAAACAACATCGAAGACTATGATATCAAGATTTGTGATGATGCTTATGGGTGGTATTATCCTCAATCTGAATGCTTAACAATTAACAACAATGTGAAAGAGGTGCATATTGGATGACGATTGAACAATTGTATAATTGGGCAACCACAAATGGCGTAAAATTTTACGATATTGCAGTTTATGGAGATGCTGGTGGTGGGACGTATCATATTGATTCTGGTGATTTAGAAATTGATGATACTAACAAAGAGGTAGTTATCGGATGAAAGCAATTAAGCATGGTGCAGACCTAATTTTTACTTGTGACGACGGCAAGACAGTCAAATATAATCTGAATACTGGTGTTTGTATCGGTAAAAATGGTAAACCTTGTATGTATCTCAACAGCCAGCTCAGAGGTTATAGTGTTGATGAAATTGCCAATTCTTTTGAAGACAAGAATTTTGGTAAATTTATTAGTCACGTTGCACAGAAGTGTTCTAGGAACGGACAGAGCATTCAAAACATTGGCACTGTATTTCAGAGAATGGATGAGTACAAAAGAGAAGAGCAGATTTACTCTGCTGGATTAACTCTTGCTGGTACTTGTGGCAGGGATTATTTTAAGGGAACTATTAACGAAATCCCAAAGGGTCTTGTGAAGATTTTACGAGAAATCAGAGAGGGTGTTAATAATGTAAATGTCGAAAAATACAAAGCCCATCCTGATGCTTTTAATTACGCATTTAACCATGAATTTGTTTCTCTTTCAAAAAGAGATGCATATCGGTTCTTGATGTATATCTGTAGCAGTTGGGACAGAAATGAGCTTCGTTACACATACAGTAATAAATTCTTTAATATTTGTGATAGATATGGCTATACACCAAAGTCTCTGTTAAATTACATTGATTATCTCGTGACATACGAGGCTATTTCTCCTGATTATCCTTCAAAAATTCTAGGGGAAATTGACGACAACTGTAATATGCTTTCTCAAATGTCTGATAAATACGACAGATATCCACGTCATTTTCTAACTTCTCATCAAATCACAAGTCGTACTTACCAGCGTTGGAAGCAGGAATTTAACGAAGAACTGTTTGCAAAACGTGTAAATACAAAGATGGAAGTCACCATTGGAGATTACAAGTTTATCTATCCTAAAACAACCAAAGATATTAAGGACGAGGCAGTTCAGCAGTCTAATTGTGTTGCAAGTTATATTGATAAAGTAATTGGTGGCTCTTGTGATATTATTCTAATGCGTAAAAAGAATGATGTAGAAAATAGTCTTGTTACTGTTGAAGTCCGTAACGGAAAGGTTGTACAGGCAAGACAGCGTTTTAATGAATCTGTTAATGAGTCTGAACAGAAGGCTCTCGACAAATATGATGAATTTCTTTCTAAACTAAACAATAATAAGGAGTGTGCTTAATTATGCTACTAGTTGGTTCTTATGTCAAACTTACAAAGAAACCTTATGAATCTTTTCCCGTAACCGAATCTATGCTAGGCAAGGTTATTCAGATTGAAAAAGATAATATTCTTGTAAAGTATGCGAATATGAATATGGCTATGTCATTTGATGAATATGACAAATATTTTACAAGTGTAGATGTTCCTAATCCCTATACTGTTTCTCCTGTCGAATTTCATCCCGTGTTTACTGAATGGAAAATTTTTGATAGTTCTTTTGATAAACTAGACAAAGCCGGTGTCAACCATTATCCATACGAATATTGCACAAACGGCAAGGTCGTAAAAGTTCGTAAGCATTATCTTCCCGGTCTAAAGAAAGACCGTGAAATTCTAGTTGGCAAAGCGTCATGTTGCAATGAAGACGTTTTTGATTTAGAGAAGGGTGTTCATCTTGCCTATGCTCGTTGCAAGACAAAGGAGACTAAGGAAAAGATTAATAAGCTAGCCCAAGAACTAAATTACTATACCCCTGCTTATTGGATGGTGTGATTTACAAACTATGAAATTAGATATCTCTTCCGGCATCTCTCCTGTTAAGTTTTCTTCTATTCTTCCGGGCGACGTGTTTCGTACAATCGACTGTCATCGCTATTGTTTGAAGATTCAAAAGAACACAGGTTCAGACATCAATGCGATAGACCTTGAAACGAATCTTCAATGGCACTTTGATAATGATTGTATGGTTTACAAAGCTAAGTCTTCCAATCTTTCCATAATTTTTTAACATCGAAATTTTAAATTAAACTATAATCGAGGTAATTTACAAACTATGACTATCAATATTCTTCTCCTTCTCATTTGGATAATTCTTCTATTTATTTGGGTTCATATTCTCGTAGTCGATAAATGCCATTCTGCAATCTTCTGGATTATTATTTCTATTCTATGGATTATTGTTGAGACCTTCTGTATTCTCAACTATCTATTTCCTCTATCATAATTCCTCTTTTACAAATTCTCTTCTATTAAGGAGATTTACAAACTATGACACTTATCATTCATACACCTTCTTCCATTGCTA
>ENA-OPNI01000079-OPNI01000079.1-human-gut-metagenome-genome-assembly--contig:-NODE-79-length-33472-cov-2.963581_pt1 | contig 33472 bp, 37 predicted proteins | sample MGYA00241538_ERZ501773 | MGnify/ENA primary metagenome ERZ501773 (study PRJEB25962, sample SAMEA2042556) | human gut metagenome | biome: human gut; feature: human-associated habitat; material: faeces...
TCAGGTACTAAAGGATTATCTGTCATCTGTGTAACATATGTTTGACAAACCTACAGGATCTATGCCAAAACATACTATAATATACCCGATGCTTTTCTAGAATATTATTTATATTTATAAATTCTCATTCTCATCCATTTTATCTATACCAAATAGCTCATAGAGTTCATTAATTTCATCAATTTCATGCTTCGCTATTTGCTCCAACTCATCATACATCTGCTCGCATTTTGTTGACATACCCTTCTTTGCATTTTCGTCAAGACCACTTTCTATCTTATCTATATAATCTTTACATTTCTTGGCCTCTTCTTCCGATTTAGTATTCATACTTTCTATTTTAGCATCTAACATCTCCAATCTAAGTTCATGTGCATTTATCAGATCAGTTACAGCCATAATTTGTTTATTTAAACTATTTATCTGAATCCAGTTACGTTGTATCTCTATATAAGAATCCATACCATCATCTATAGATTCTATATCTGGTTCTGGTTTTACAGGTATAACCAATGTTCTTAAAGCAATAAACATAATGGCTAAATTTTGCGGATCAAATATTGTATTTAATATCTCTATTCTATCTATTAAACCAAAACGCTCCTGTATCTCCCAAATACCCAGCATTATCATCAGCACCGCACTCCAAAGAAGAAGCAGCATTCTTTTCTTCGAATAGCTACTTATCAGCTTTGCTGCAATAAACAATAATATTATACTAAATATAAATAATACTGATACAATTATATATCCTGTATCTTTAAATGCAGCCGTTCCATTTATAAAATACTGTGCATTCAAGTCATATCCCTGCAAAGCCCTATGGGCTGAAAACAGAAAACGTTCACTTATATCAACTACTATTACCGTGGATATAATTGCCACCACTCCTAATCGAGTAACAGGCCATTTCCTTACTTCCGCATTTTTACTTAAAAACGCATATATGAAAATCCCTATCACTATAGATATTACAATAAATATCATAGAAATAAAAACAACTACAAACTGACGCCAGTCTTCTATATATGCATATTCGTATCCATTCTCAATTCTTAGCTTTAATATAAAATAAACCAACCAAACAGAAATAACATTGTATATGATTACAACAATAAACCAATTAATTATCTCCAAAATCAACGGTGAGAGGCACAAAAATACAGCTAACACTATACCAGCGTTAAATATCAAAGAAATTTTCTGATATTCTATTGGCATCAATATTATTGAAACAACTTCAATTACCAATAATGTTAAAACTGCAACCAAGGTTATATATTTTCTTTCCATAACGGATTTTTGCACTTGAACACCTATATGTGCCTTAATTATTCCATATATCTTTTCATATGGAATCAAACAAACAATTAATCCACCAAGCAGATACCAACCTCTTTTTACAATGATCCATTCAAATAAATTATATTTGTAAGCTCCACTATATGCTACACTTTCAATATATGTACGATATATCATCAAATCTCTAAAGAAAAATGTTGCAACTATAAAAATCCCTACTATAATTGCTTCTATTTTATATTTTTTTGTCGTTACCTGTTGTTTACTCATGATATATTATTCTTCTCCTCTATTTTCTTTTTCCAGCATAACGCTTCGTAAGTCCGCAAGTTCTATTTCAATCCCAAGGACACCATATTTCTGTTCAGCTTCTGCCGAATAATACTTTCGCATTTGCTCAACTAAATCATCTATTGATGTATCACATGTATTGCCACATTTTTCCGAAGGAATTTTTTCAAACAATTTTCTAAATGACTCAAAGCGATATAATTCAGTTACAGTAACCGCTATCATTTCCTGACTTGTTTGATTAGTAAAAAGTATTTTATCACCAATATAAATCTTTCTTCTTTTATCATCATACAATCGCAATTCAACGGTTTTCTTTCCAGATTTTATTTTTTTAAATGGTGATTCGTGCAGCTTCATTTCATGTACCATAGACTTTTTCTCCTTTTAACCAATATTTAAATATGCATGCAAAACATATTCTTTATTATACTTAACCCTATATTTACTGTTCATTTCTTCCATACCATTTATTATTATTTTTAAGTAATTCCTCGAAAGTTACTGGTTCAAAATCATTAATATCTACTCCACAATTTAATGCACAAGGAAGATTATCTCTGATATATTCAAAAATATTATCTCTACTATTATGAATATGACCATGAATCAGCCATGAATTAGATGTTTTCTGATTACCTGCCCTTCTCGAACCATTCCATTCTAAAAGCGGATAATGACACAAAGTTATAAGTTTCCCATTTAACTTAATAACTTCAAGATTTGACACTGATTCAAAATAATCGTTCATATTCTGTATATTCTTTTGCCATTGAAAATCATGGTTTCCGACAATCAAATGTTTACACCCCTTTAATTGCTTTAAATACGTCTTAACTGACACACTAGAACGAAATGACAAATCTCCTAAAATATACACCTCATCACTATCTTTTACTTTTTGATTCCATTTATCAATCAAAAAGTCATTCATTTCTTCTACTGTACTAAAATTTTCTCCACAACTTTCAGCATTTCTCCCACATGTAGAAATGATATTTCTATGCCCTAAATGCAGGTCACTCGTAAATAATATCGCCATCAGATCACCGTCCTTCAAAGATTATAATACCCAACCTGTATAAGGCTCATAATAAACGCTATTATGATCAAGGCAATAGCAGGCAAACCGAATATGGGATCCTGTATTCAGAATTGTGTACCAATTAGTCTGAATTAACGTATCCGATACTTCATCCATATCTATATGTCCTGCTATAATATGTGTATCCATCTGTGATAAATCAAGATGTGGAATAATTATTAAATCTTTTGATGAGTAATACGCTAAAATATTTTCTTCATTTCTATTAACCGCCTTCTCAATACTTTTCTCTACATTTATTTTCTCAGAAGAGGTATATGCATAGTTATCACATTCGAGTCCTCCCGCGCACACAGTCAAGTCTCTTATATTATAATAATATGGTAGATTTTCAAGTGTATCCAAAAGGATTATTCTTTCCCCTATTGACATTTTTTGTATCTGACCATTAATAGAAGAGACCTCTTCTTTATCGTTCCATTCTTTATCTGATATACTTTTTGCTAATGCCCTTTGTACCTGATACTCTTGTCTTCCCTTTAATAAAACTACTTCTTTGCGCTCTAACATTGGAAGAAAATAATCCAGGACCTCATCTCCTCCATCTCCGATCCAATTACCCGCTATTATAAATAAATCTCCTATAGGATACCGATACGGTATATATTTTAGTCGTATCAATAAATTTTTAAATGCCTCTATATCCCCTCGAATATCTGATGTCACATATACCATTTTAAACCACCTCCAAACCTAATAAATTTCATATTATGCCAGAATATCAATCAAAGAATCATTTTTACCCATTTCCATAAATTTTTCTACATTAACAACCTTTTCATTAAAAAGCATCAATTTTTCTTTTTTCCCATCCCATGGATACAACCGGTCTGCATGAAAATGTCCCCATGCCCAACGGTGATAATTTAAGCTTTCCTCAATCTCCCCTAGATAAAATTCCATTGATTTATCTTCCAATGATCGAGTAACCGATGTAAGAAATAAATCTCTTGGTTCAAACGCAATAGGACAAGTATGTGAAATGACAAGATCAACTTTCTTTTGTTTTTTTACAAGTTCTCTTCCATAATCCATCTCTTCTTTTGTTAACTTTTCATTCTCAAACCATGTCCAATTATTTCTTAATCGAACTTCTTTGTCTGGGCTATAAGCCCCAGGAATAGCCAACGTAATATACCCCATAAACTCATACAATGCAGGTCCATCAGATAAATAATGAATAAAGGGAAATTCTTTTTCCACAGATATAACTCCACCATACATATGTATTTGCATCCACCTATCTGGGAACTTATCCATTACATCTTTTACCCTGGATTCATGATTTCCACGAAGGCAGATATATGTAAACGGAAGCTTTGATATGTTTTTCTTGAAATTCAAATCTCTTCTGCTGTTTATAGAAAAATTGCATCCTACATCCCCTAACAAAATTATATAATTTTTACTCTCATTCAACTTTAATCTCTCACTATTTTGGTTATAAAAGTACTCAATTGGTGCTGTTTCACCATGGACATCCCCCAATAGGAACCAATTCTCATTCATACTTCATTCATCCTTTTCATTAAAACTCAAGTACAAAGCATACTTTATACACTTCCATTTAATATTTCATCTATAAGCTCTCTTAAAATGTTAATAACTCAACATACTTATTACACCTAAGCGGAACTTATATTCTTTATTTTTTTATTATTGACTTAAAGATATATCTCTTTATCTGTAGTAACGCAATAGCAAGCCAAATTACCACCATGTTCTTTATATCCTGCACCTGCATCAATACACATATAATAATCTGTCCTATAAAATTTATTACTCATATCCACATTCAATCTATTACATGGCACATGTCCAACGATAAGATATTCATCAAATTTCTCTTTATCTACATCCGGAATTTGATGTAGATCTGTACCTATCATAAAATTATACTGATTATTATGAATTGCTTTTTCAATACTTTTTTTTACATTTATTGTTCCGTCCCTATTCATAACATAATTATTACAATCGATTCCTGTATGAGTGACTACTATATTTCCAAAAAACCTTGAACTAACTTCCGCATAATAAGGTAATTTTTCCAAAAAATCTAATAATCTTTTCCGGGCGTCTAAATTCATTTTCTTAATCTCTTTAAGAGTACCACCTCCCCCAAACCTAGTCCATGTTCTTTCATCAAGCATTCCTTTAATAAACATAATTGCAAATAATTCATGGTTTCCTAATAACAACTCCATTGAATGATCCAATAAGAATGGCGTTATAAACTCCAGCAACCTAATTCCATCTGGACCACGATCAAAAATATCTCCCATAATGATCAAATTATCTTTTTCTCTATCAAACATTATCTTTTTCAGTAACTTCTTAAAATCATGCAATTCTCCATGAATATCCGATATAAGATAAAGCATAACATCCACCTTTCTAATCAATTAATATATCATCTTCTTCAAGTTTCTTTTCTGCATAAAAAAACAAATCATTTTTCGATGACCATATGATACTTGATATTATTTCCAATAAAATCTCCTCAACTGATAAAATACACAAATATATAACTAATCCAAATAAAATCTTGGCAAAAGAAAAACTTTCAATTAAATATAAATTTGCAGCAATAGCCGCCAATCTAATATTAAATGGAGTCAAGGCTATTGCAGAAATCAAGAATATCCATATACCTTCCTGTTTCTTCGTAAATGTTACACTCTTGGTCACCATAAAAATAAGCAATATTCCAAATACAATATTCCAAAGTCTATATCCTTTTGAAGAATCAAACGACAAGGAATGGTACAATATAAAAGCAACATTCCCTACTCCTATAATCATTTTTATCAAATTGTATTTCAAGTTCATATAAATAATCCTCCAATCAATATACCTATACTTGCAAGTATAAATATCGGATTAAGGAACTGGAATCCCATAATAAGTATACTTGTACAGATATTTGCTATTCCATTTACACAACCTGTCTCTGAAAAATATTCGCTTCTTTTTTCCCGAGTAGTCATCTGTTCTATATTTGCTTTAGCTGCATCAACAATGGGACCACCCAGCAAAGAACTTATTGCATGTTCTCCGTCCAATCCGTCCGCAAAAATTATATTAAATAATGCTATAAAAATATTTTGTGTCATAATGTAAAACATTGCCATTTTACATCCAGATAACCAATTAACTTTTACCATCAGAATCATCATCACACCAGCTAACAGAAGATTCATCTCTATTCCTGCCATATGGATCTGGACTTTTTTTAATATGTTGTCTATATTCGTTTCATCGGTCATCACATATGCACCTGGCATAAATCCTGTCATCATTACACCTGCCTCAAAGAATCGTCCAGTATAAGATAAAGATGCGCACGCATGAGCGCATTCGTGAAGGGCCCCACCAACACCGATTCCCAATATATAACCAAAAATCAAATTTAGGAAAAAATTATCTTCTCCTAAATTTACTCCATAATGAATAAATAAATAGACACCATAGATTAACACTGGAAAAAAAGTTATCATCAGCAATAAATTCAATATCTTCGGTATTATAGAATTCGTACTTTTTCTATTAGGAATATAAAGCGTATATATATGTGCTCCATCCAGATCTACAATTCGCCCGGAATCTCTAATCAATAAATTCTCATTCAAATGCTCATAATATTCCATGCATTCATCATAAGAAAAACCTTTAATTTTATATATATCTCTATCACCATTTAAGCTTTTAAGATAGCGTGCCTCTCTTTCTGACAGCTCCATTTCTTCATTTATTGCACAATTTCTGACAATAATACCGCCATTATCAGCCCTTCTTAAAGTGACCCAATTCGACATGCAAGGGTACTTACCATCCAAATTTACCTTAGCCATCTTATTCACCTCCCGAAAAATTACATATCATTCATACACTTATCAAGCTTTAGTCAGAAGGATCTTGCGAACATTGCAATGTCATTACTGATAAGTTGCAGACAGACTTCCTTTGCGTTTTCTTCTTCACATAATACCGAATATGTAATGTTCACTTTATTCTTATTATTTATCGAGCAATTTATTTCACATTTCTTTACCATTGACGAAAAGTAAAAGTATCCATTTCTTTCCTGAACATCGTTAATAGTGTCTATCATTATTTCATGAAAATCTTCTTCACCTTGAAATTCATATGATATTGTATGGATTATACAAAATGACTGTCTCTGACTGCATTCAGCATCTGTGAACATATAATAGTTAAAATCCAGATCAAATGATTTAGCATATACATAATCCAGACTAAATCCTTTGGCAAATCCATAACGTTTATCTTTATCCATAGAATTGATTTTTATATGTATTTTCTCATTTATAAGCGAATTCAGTTTATTGAATTTCTTAATAAATGTACTATAAGGTTCCTTTTTCAAAATATCATCTTTTGAATTCCTCATAAACATTTCCTCCGAATTTTAATTGTTTGTCTGTCTATTCAAACTTCTGTCAATCTTCCTCATATTCAGATATTTCATTTTCATCTTGAATATCCTCAACATTAAGTCCATGTTCTTCGCAAACCTTCACATAATAATCCGCATTTAATTTGTCATTTGGGAAATAATGAAGCCCTATTGGAAGTACTATAACTGCAATTGCACCTGCAACTCCTAAATTTCGTCTTACTATCTGCATACATCTGAGAAACTTTAAAAGTACAATCTTTTTTCTTTTATTAGTTCTTTTTATCCTTTTCGACACTACACAAACAATCCCAGCAATTGATATTACTAACATAGCAACACCTAAACATCTGATAAAAATAGGAACATATCTCCCAACTGTAAAAACTGTATATAATCCGAGGCCTGAAACGATATTCTGAAAAACACCTTTTCCACACCGGTTATAATTGTAACTAAAAATAATACCAAATATACTGGTGAACAACATACAACCAATCAATTTGGAAACTGAATTATAATATTTTGCAATTGGTACAACAACCGGCAAGATATTATATATATCATATGCCAAAATGCTCCCATACAAAATATGATCAAACAAATACTCACTCTTAGACTGTGTTGATTTATCTTTGAGCTTTAATCCTGTTCTTCGTATATTATCAGCCTCCCTCATACTTCTCTATCACATATACATTCATATCTTTCTATATATCTTTTTCATTGTAGCCCAAGTACAGTTCGACATAAGCAAGCTCTGCAGGATTAAAAAATCTTCCAAGTGTACTACAGTAAAGTGAAAATGAATGATACGTTCCATCCTTGACAGAATAGTTTCTCCACCCATTTAAGACATAAAGAATTGCTCCATCTTTGTTGCACAAATTTGCATACACTTTAATCTTTTTAATATTACCAAAATCAGTTTCTCTCATTTCAACAGAACCATTCACATGGATATCATTATCAGCATTTAAAACACCATATAACTGGTCAATCTTAAACATCTCTGGTATTCCTTCTCTACAACGAATCGTAACTCTTTTCATACCTTTTGCCGTTTCTATGTTAGTTATCTTACTCATAAGTTCTTCCTCCTTTTGAACGTTTGTTTAAAAATTAATTACTTTCATTTTCTTTCATATTAATACATTAATCAATAAATCTTTCCTCAAGAGAAATTTCACTATATTGAATCAATTAGTTATTTTGAAATTACTCACCAGCAGGTACTTCAATCACATCTGCAACCTCTTTTTCCTTGCGTTCCTCTTCCTCAAGTTCAGCACTTCTCTGATCAATCCGTTTAATCATCTCATCAATATTGCCGTCAAAATCTGAATAAAACATTTCATCATCAATTGTTGATTCTTCACTGATATGATCAATGTCGCCAAAGAAAAAGTCCAAACAAGTCATTACTTTCGTATCAGAATCAGTTACAATCATCTCATAAGGATTATCAGCTACGTTATCCAAAAGATAAATAAGTGCTTCAAATGTCTGTTTCTCATCAAGATCTTTGTTCTCAATAGACATTAAGTAACTCATTGCTTCTGCATATCCAGCTGTCTTGGCAATATCTCTGCTATAACAATATTGCTCCATCTCTGATAATCTGCCCGTTATTTCATCCATAGTAAACGGAACCGGCAGTTTATCACAAAAATGAGCAAATCTAAGTCTGTTACCAATCTTATTATCAAACTCCATATTATCAAAGTTATAGAGTGTAAATAATAACGCTTTCCAAAGTATCTCCTTATTATATTTTTGTGATTTAAAACTCTCTTTTACCTTGTCGTAAAGATGACTATTATCAAAATCCTGTCTATTCGCTTCTAAATCCTTCTGTCTGAAACGACTCTTCCAATAGACATTGTTCCCTTCAATACACGTCATTCCCAAAAATGCATTATCAACAAGCTTTAATTTTCTTCCATTAGACTTCAAACGAAAAAGTATACCATCATCCATCAATAAAAGACTACCATCATCCATCTGATCAATAATCGAGCCTTCCATCTTTGAATAAACATACCTCCCATCTTTGAAACATCTGATTCTAAGAATGTAGCCACAATTAGTTTCCACAAAAACAGTTCCATCATCTAAATGATAAATTCTTCCATCCAGGAGATTTTCTCTTGCAAGCTGTACTGATTTATGTCTGATATCATCACCTGAACAAGATAAACGCTTCTTTATTTCATACTTATTATTCTGCGTATATAAATGAATACCATCCGGCTCTTTCTTAGTAAAAAACACCTTTTCTTCACTAATGTAAAAATCAACCCAATCTTCTTTCATCATAGGATTAAGCTCCTTATCCGCATAACTATTAAGGACTTTCTTGACTCCCTCATAATTTTCTCTTCCACAAAGAGACTTCTTCATAAGTGGATCCTTGCATAAAGCATCTGTAATCCATGTTATATATTCCACAAGATCAAAGGATTCCGTCTCATGAATATCCGTGTTAACTAATACAATATTATTTGTATTTCTTGATATGATCTCTATTTTGGAAAGACTTATATCTTTTGTTAGAAATATCTCCATATATTTTTTTGTCATATTGGTTACCATCCCAGCATCTGCCAACTGACCAAGCATCTGTACAAGGTGAGCCACAAGAGGTCCCAAATCTACCCCTCCTGAATATATTCTTTTATAGTTTGCTTCAAACACATCACCTAAACATTCAAATCCCATAAATGGCATCATACCAATACCTCCTCTTTCCCCCATACATATTTAATAACATCTTCAATAGTCTCTACAGGAACCAATTCAACATTTAACCTGTCAATCTGCTTCTTATATAAAAGGCTTTTATAACATTCCAATGGAATAATCACTTTCTCAACCAAAGTTCGTTCTGCCGCAATCCCCTTCTCAAAAATCCCACCCACAGGTGTTATATTTCCATATAGATCAATAGCTCCGGTGAAAGCAACATTAGGAAGAGGCTTCTCTAATAAACACGAAAGAATAGACATCGTAATCGTTACACCAGCTGATGGCCCGTCCTTCTTTACTGCATCTGTCATATGTATATGTAACTTAGGTAATTTCTTTTTTAAGTATTTCCCCGCATAGTAACATGCAAGTGATACCGACTCCAGACAAGAACCCTCTAATAAACCTGTTACAACCACATTCTGCTCCTGATAAGGATTGACTACGGTCTCTACAGCTGTACTTACTCCAATGCCGCCAGTCGTAATTGCAAGAGCCTGAGCCATCCCACATCTTCCTACAGAAAGTGGGGGAACATCATTCAATCCCAACGTTCTCACCTCTCCTAATACATCCTGGAGAAGTTTTTTATCAACATTTACTACATCCTTCAATTTTCCTTTATTTTCCCTTGCTATACTCATAAGAATAAACTCAAAATCACGTTCAACTTCACGCATACCGGGAAGAATATCATACTGATTGACATATAAATCGAGGGATTCACTATCGATCATTAATTCATTGATACCAAACTTTGTTTTCAACTTAGGTAAAATGTAATTTGTTATAATCACTTTCTTATCCTGAATGGAATAATTACTGTATTCAATGATTTCCATACGATCACGAATTGGAAGAGGAATACACCCAATCTCATTGAATGTAAGTATAACAATGAAATTATTTTTAGGGATATGACATTCTAAATATTGGTCATAGATAAATTCTTCATTCGGATCCAAAAACTCATACAAAGCATTAAAAAAATCCGGTGTCGCTTTATCAACTTCATCAAGGATAATTATATCTGAATAACAACCATGACCACTCTTTGCAAGTTCCTTAACAATCATAGAAGGTCCTGCATTATGCATAGTTTTATTTGTCCCTTTAATAATTTCCGAGCCACCAGCACCACCTACATTGATTTTGATACAGTTACGATGAAGAGCTTTCGCAACACTTATAGCCGTACTACTCTTTCCGGTGCCTGCATTTCCATTTAATCCAATAACAGTCATTTTATTTGCATTCTTTTCAAGTTCTTTTGAAAGGATGGCAGACTCAATTTTTTCTCCAAAACCATTCTGAAGATAATGTGTCTTACTTAATTCTTCAATTACTGAACCAACAGTCAATGGCACTGTTTTACCATTAAAAATGTTAGAAATGTAATGAATGACATCCCGGGCATATTCTTTCTGAGCTTCATCTCTTCCCCAGTTCAAAATTTCAAAAAGCGTAATTGCCTTCTTTTGAATGCACCTTGGATACTCATCATAGCTATTAAAAAACTTATGTTCTGTTGCTGTTATTTCTCTTACATATTCATTTCGAGTCTTATCATAATCTTCATCGCAATCAAACTCATTGATGTTTCTGACATTATAATCAGAAAATATCTTTTCACCTTTTGTTACAGTTTTTACAACAAAAGATCGAATAACACTATCTAACTTATTCATATCCATATTTGCACGCTTATAAATAAGTGTCCTGCAGCATTCGTCAGAAATTTTCTTAGGAAAATCAATGCCATATTCTTTACAATATTTTGGAACAATTATCTTATTAATAGTTTCAATAATTTCCTTTTCTTCTAAATTCTGAAAATAAATAGTAGTCATATTAGCCCTTAAAGACATTGAGATGTCCTCTATATTGCTGCATGTAACTATCACGAACATATTGGAAAGAGACATTTCTACTTCTACAAATTTATCCATAAATGTTGTTTTTTCAATCAAAGGAATAAGAGTGTTTCTAATTTCTGAATCATAGAGATCAAAGTTCTCAATAACCAAAACTCCCCTGCTGCCTGCCTCTTTGATACGTTCATATATCAATCCAGCTCTTGCGTTCTCATAAATCTTAGAAGTACCAGTAAGTGTTTCCGTATCTTTCATATGTATTCCTGCAAGATTAATCACTGAATATCCTCTCCCCATAGAAGATGCAATAGTCTCTGACAGCTGATTTATTCCAGTATCAGGGTGACCTATAAGGCAAAACGTCTTAGGTGCAATTTTCGAAATATTACTAGCTTCACACTCTGTACAGATTTCTTCTATCTGTTTTCGATGGCCAATGTGTCCTTTCTGAATCTCTTTTCTAAGTGCTTCAATATCAATATCTTTATAATCAGCATTACCTACCCAGTCAAAATCCAAAATATCTGTCATCTGCTTAAGATAATTTTTCTTTTCAGAAGACGAACAGTTCTTTTCCATCCTGTATCTTGACGCCTCGTACACATCACGAAATTCCTTTGGAATAACTTTCTTAACGATATCATAATATGCATCCAACTCTTCCGGTTCCTTATATAATACCAGTTCAGACTCAACAATTTCCTCCATCTTCTTATCAGCTAACATGATCTTCTTATCACAAAGATCTCTCTGTATATCAGGACTGAACTTTTCAATCCTTCTCTGAAACTTAACCTTCTCCTCTTCTGAAAACTTGGTACAGTTAGCCAAACTTTCTTCTCTATCTGTCACATCTATACAAGCACATATAAACCATTTTTCATTCTTTTTCTTATTTTTTGGAGTTCTGATTCCAGATACATATACGATCCTGTTTAACAAACCTTCAAAATAACCAACTGTCTTATTGGTCGAAACAACCTTTGTTATCTTCCCTGTATCAACCTTTAAAACAGCCATATCTTTCGTGTTTACACTAACATCCAGAATTTTAACAGTTTCTTCTAATATCTCACGTTCAAATGGAGATACTTTTTGCATTTCTTTAGTAAATGTTCTCTTTTCCATCATTGCATTTACATCATATAAGGTGTTTTCAAAAGTCATCTTGATGTTCCCTCCTACTATCATCTTCAATCATTTTTCTTGATCCATTAATCTTCTAAATCCCCCCCTGTATTATCTCTTCTGTTCTCAAAATACCCTTATCAAGGTATTCTATTTCCAATTTCATATCCACATATCCCTGAAGAACAACTTTATAATAACTTTCAAGAGGAATATGATATGGTCTAGCATCTTTATCATTAGCATGAAATTCTGCAATTCTATTACTTTCATCACCATCATCTACATCAATCACCTCCCTTCCATCAATTCCAATCCAATTATGTGTCTCTTCAACAAATAACAAATCACTCTCGTCACTAAGTCAATATTCTGGAGTGCATTCACCTTCAACCTCAACATTTGTACTTTCTGTATAGAACTTGGCATGATAGACTTCTTCCCAATCCATACCATGCTTGTTAATACGGAATGCACGAATTACTTTGTGATGAATAACTCTGTTCTCAATCCAGATAAACTCATGATAAATAGGTTTATCAAGTTTCTGATTCACATACTGCATAGCATCAGAAAGGAACTTAACCTTTCCTTTTTCCTCTGCAATTTTAGGATCTACCTTTCTACCAGTAGCTGCATCTGCATATGATTTATTCTTACAAAGAACAGGAATATGGCAGTTCTGATACTGCGTTTCTATCATCTTTTCCATTTCAGTTTTCATTATGACAGCACCTCCTTGTAATATTTTCCTATATACATCGTAAACTGTCCGTTTATGTCAATCAATCGAATAGAAATCAATGAAAACTACATTATTGGAAATCAATTAGATGATTATAAATGTTTTTAATTTTGAAACTTATTTTCAATTATTAGGTTATAATTCATATGTATCTTTCATAAAAAAGGAGACCCCAAATATCAAGGTCTCCACGTTTTTATAAGCTATTATTTTTTTTAATCCAGTTATAGCTATGTATCCATCCAATAATAGCTAACACAATAAAAAATATTGATATTATTTTCCCACATATTACTGTTAAAAATGCCAATATTGTAAGCACTGTACTAATCGTAACAAAAAGTGTTTTTTTTGCAATAAACTTATCTTTTATCAATTTAAGTTTTTCTGCTCGATCATCTGCATAATTTCTCATTGCCGAATTAACACAACCTAACCTTGTCAGTTTATCCCAATACACTTCAGCCTCTTGACACGCTACAGAGTCCTCAATTAAATAATCTTCAAAGCACTTTGTTGTCGCAACCAAAAGATATAAATATACCTGTTTATCCGCTGGCCTACTACGTTCATACTGCTTTACAATTTGTTTTGCCTCATCCCAATTTCCAACTTTAAGATGATTCTTGGCGAGAGCCATATTTCTTTGAAAATTAAGTTCTTCCTGCCTTTCGACTTCAGTTTTCACTTCAGTACCACAAGAATCACATACAAGACTACATTTTGATGAACTAAAATGGTTTGAATTACAACCGCATCTTGGACATACCCATATAGTACTCATAATAACACCTCCGTTCAGTATTCATGCATTATCTTCGCACTGGTAATGGTGGTGGAGTAATGGTACTTGTCAAATTCATACTATTTCTTGGCAACGGAGTGTTTGCATCTAAGTTTCTTGTACCAATAGAAGCTTGTAATTTATTAATATCAATTTCTCCATTATCTAACTCATCATAATAAGGAGTTACTCTATCATCAAATGGAGACACTGTATGTGTATCCGACATTTCATCATCTTCAATAGACAGAATAAGCAATGCAACAATTACTATATATAGCATAGATAAAATCACTAATGAAAAAACTGCATTTCTAATACCGGAGCTACTAGCAAGCAATACACAACAGGCAACAAGCAATATAATCTGACATATACTTCCAGCTACTATAGTTGCTGCACTTTTTCTTGTTCCATATGTACTGCCAACCCCAAATGATATGCCTATATGTAATAACGTCATAAAAGAGCCAAAAGCATACACAACCCAATAGCAAGGAACATTTGGCGCTAACCAAAAAAAAGCAAGCTGCAGTATGACCTCTATTAACGACAACGGTATAAAATACAAATATTTGTTCGACATAATCTTTTCCTCCTTTTTTACAATCTATTTCCACAATATCTACAAAAAGCATCTGAAGCATCCAACTCTCTATTGCAATTAGGACAGTACCTTTTTCTAATAGGCAAATCTGGTGGAGTAGGTCTATTTGAAGATGTGCTTTCGTTTGTTGTGGCTGAATTGCCGACCATCATATTGCTTAAGTTACCAGACATCTGTGAAATCATCTGATTTGCAATCGACATCTGAACCGGTAACGTAGCCATCATTCCTGCCACCCCATTCGTTTCTCTTGGAAGCGGAGTTGCATGACCTCTTGCAGTTCCAGTCATCACTTCCGTTAATGTTCTGTTTTCAATAGAACCATAAACTCTTCTCACATTGTCTGCTTCAATATCCGTTTCTACTGTACCTTTTGCATATTTCTCTTCAAGTTCATTCAATCTCCTAAACTCACTATCTGGAATGTTTACTGCTGTAATAACAACACTTGTTAAGTTAATACCATACTCCTGCAGTTCTGAAACAAGAAAGTTTCTGGCATTTCTTCCTATTGAAGTTAAATCATTCTGAAACTCATAAACAGAATGCGATGAAATACAGTTAATCACAGTCTGCTTAATATATGGCAGTAACATCGCATCAATTGCCGGTTGGACATCATCACTATCAAACTCATTACGATGCATACCAACAAGCTTTGAAATAAATGCTAATGGATCAGAAATCACATATCTGATCGTATAAGAAGCACGTGCTTTCATTGATATATGAAATCTCTTTTCTTGAAATAAAAGATCACCTGTCCCTCCAGATTTACAATTTTCCTGACAAGTGTTTACCCACCAAACCTGGCATGTTATACCCGGATCTCCCTGAGTCATCAGATTTCTAAACCTTACAAAGAAAGGACTTACTCCCGTCCTTATTTCCCATCTTCCAGGCATATATGGTTCACTTACATGTCCATTGCATACAAAGAATGCCACAGTATCTGCTGGCACCAATAAAAGACTTCCATTAACCACCGATGTACTAGCTATTACACTTATAGTTTGAATACCTCCTGGATGTCTAATTACACTTTGATACATAATCCATCTCCTTTCTCAATTACATGTCCAATGGAACATTTGTAAATATATCAACCATTTGATGGTCTTTTGACATCTGTTGCGAAGTCAAGTTAAAATACTTCAAATGGTTTCCATATTTACATTTATTCATATCCCATGTCACATCCACATAATATGCCTTTCCATCAATCCAAACCTTACTCCATCTATGTGCTTCTTTTTTTCCGTATCCCTGAACCACAATTGCCGGGATTCCAGCTTCCCTAAAAGCTACAACAAGCATAGCGGCTAGTGATTCACACACTCCATCCTTATACACCAACAATCCAGATAAATCATGTGCATTATCACTTTCCCTATATGTAAAGGTCTGTCCTACTCGCATATAAATTGTTCGTTCTCTGTCTAGAATAGACATATTTTCCGTTCCTGATATCAGCTCTCTAACAGTGTATATAAGGACTCTATTCATTCTTATAACATGTTCCTTAGAATACTTAAGATTATGCCTTATTGTTAATATCCCATCTGCACTGTATTTTATAATTAAATTATGTCCTAAGAAAAAATACTCGGGTCTATCCAGACGCAATGCTTTATACGCATATTTAACATCCCTAAGTACTGAGTTATTAAATAATCCCTTTAATTCCACATAGCCTACAGATGCCAACATACTTATATTCCGTAACAACCCTTCATATATTTGTTTCCCTTGCAGATTCAATTTGTCTTTATAATACTCATACATAGGCATCATAACTTTCTGATATAGTACGCTTAGATGATACAAATGTTGGAATACTTTTTCTTTTTGCAGCCACCTTCGGATTAATCTTAAGATTCACCTTAATACGCTCTTTTCCTCTCATAGTGGTATTTATAGTATATGATCCCTTTGACCCATGAACAGGATTAAGCAGTTCATTGCATATTTTTCCAAGTTCAACAATGAGCTCATCTCTTGAATGTTCCTTAATTCGATTTTTGTTTACAATATCCTCAGTATTATTTTTTGACTCAGTACTCAGGTCTTGGTTCTTTTCAAATGATTTCTTTAAAGGGTCAGAATAAGCCCCAAACCTTCTAGCAACATCCATATTCCCATTAATAGTAGATGTTTTTGTAACGTATTCAAAAACAACAATCTGCGCTTCTTCCTGATTCACACCAACTCTAGACTTAAGCTGCTTTCGAATTGGATCTGCCACGAATATAGCTGCTGGCTTTGCAGGTGTTGCATAACCTGACCCTTTGTCGTCAGATGAGAAAAACACTCCGATATCTGGGTGTGTATGACCATAAATATCAACTTCACTTCCATGATTTGCCCAAGGATCAAAAACCTTTCCTGCAAAAGTTCTGTTGTATCTGACCTCATTACTACAGAAAATTTCTCTTTCATACTCGATTCTTCTCATCATAGAATCATATTCACCATTACTGATACATGCTGATGTTGGCGAACGATGTGCTGCATATATGTATAAGAAATGGGATACGATCAAGATATAATTTCCATTTACATTACGGAAATAATGACCCATGCCCTGATATAACTGTTCGTAAACATTTGTCGGAGTTCTCTTACCCCATCCGATCATGCTTTTAAGTTCTTCCCATGCTTCTGGGAGAATAACAACATAATGATTTCCTGAACCAAATTTCTGAACCTTTGTAAGCTCACATTTCTCTTTAATCTGATCAAAAATCTCTTTAATAGAAAAGACTGGCATTTTTTTCTCTTTCTTTTCCACCTTTTCACGATGGTCATTAGGTAATGGTGGTGGAGAAATAATTGCTAAATTATTATTCATAGTACCCTCCTTACTGTCTTACTGGCAATGTTGGTGGATTGTTGTTTGCTACTCTCTTTGTTGGCAATGCTGGCGGCTCATTAATTGCTGTACCATCATCCATCTTAAAAACATGACTAAGACTGCAGGTTGGGAAAGAATGATTATCTATATTCTTCTTCTGCCAGTTGATCATGTCTCCATTCGCAGGAGAATCAAATCTTGCTACCGATGGGTCATGAATAATATCCTTAATCGTCTTACGAACCGTTGTCAAAAGAGATGAATTTCCACTGGCATGATCTACGTCATATTTCCACTCATCAATACACTCAGTGCCGTTTCTAAATGTATTTGAACCAGCAAGTCTGAAATCCGGCTTGAAATATACACATGGTTTTGTTCTCGGATACCCTTCCTTTACATCTAACCAAAATGAAATATTATCTGTAGATTTAGCATTTGTGTCCTTCTCACCTTCAAGATAATGCGTAGGTGCATACACATCAAACCTCCAAAGACAATAGCTGCCTTCCGGTGCTTTCAGCCTGATAATTTTTACATTTTCCGTAACCATTTCCTTGATATCACGAAACTCATTTGTAATAGCTTCTACTACATCCTCACTAATATTACTCATTGATTATCCCTCCAATTCTGTTAATTCTTTTATCCTCTTAGCATCATTTTGACAAAAAAATGTATATTCCTTCTCAAAATCAGGATCCAAAATATCAATGCTTTCCTTATTACGAACTACGACTTTGATAAAACCACCAATCGTCCAACCGAGTTCAAATAATGTCTTATTCAGAAGCATCTCATTACAATTATCCTTTTTTATAACTCTAATGGTTTTTCCAACAAGCATTGATGCATTAGAAACCTTGGCTTTTCTCCCTTCTTTCTTACAATTATCACAAAGTAAATCTTCGTACTTAGTCCTAAATTCGTGTCTATATAAATCCTTTATTTCAGCACCACACGATTTACAATAATCATTAACAATGAGCCCTCCATACATTACCTTAGCATACTCAATATTTGGAATACGAACCATGTAATCGGATGTATCCATAAGAACATCCAACCTATCAAACAATTCTTTTACCGTAAGCGTCATTACATCGCAATCCTCAATAACTACAAAATTCATCGGTGGATGATATCTAGCGCAATCCGGACATTTTCTTGCCATGGGTAGATTCTTCTTAAGTTCAATACTTGGAAACGGCTTATACATAAGTCTATTATTGGTAGAACCCTCAATTCCTAATAATCTACCTCTTAAGTGCTCAATCATAAAGCAAGCAGATAAATCGGAAGCATTTCCTGTAGTAGCTACAATTCCCAAAGACTGTTCATCACCTCTGTACTGTGGTCCAGTACAGCTTGTTCTAGCCAAGGGATTCTCTAACCACTCTTCAGACAAAAGACATCTTAAACAAGGGCCGGTTCCATCCAGACTGTTGCTCTGTGCATTCTCATCAATGGTTCCTCCAAAGATTAATAATGGCTTTAAATCATTCGGTATCTGTTTCCAAAGCTGATTGACATAAATCTTCGCTCCATAATTATCAAGTGGTGCAATAATTGCATCATAACCCGCAAATGCCATAGGCCCAAACATTGTTATACTGGCATTAATACCATGTACTGTATTTTTACCAATCAACTCGTTAGCTCTTCGCGCTAAAGCATTCGCCTTATTGCTTCCAATATCCTCCTTCCTATATAGCTTGCTACTTTTTGACAGATTTTCATCTTCTAACTTATCAAAATCTATAATTTCGATATCCGATATTTTCATATCCAGTAATTTTTCAACCACATGGCTCCCTACTGCTCCTGCACCAATATCTGCAATCTTTGCAGTTGCAAATTTTTCTGTGTACGAAGGAAGTTTATCCATATTAAATAATCCCATTTATATCCTCCTTATGATGAGAAACTATGTCCATGGTAACATCTCCACATTTTTCTGCTACTGTCATAGAAAATCTTCTGCTCCTCTCCTCTTCGATTACAACATTTATGGATAGGACATCGTGGAAAATCCTCTATATTCATATTATTTCTCATCTGTCTATGCGGTAACGCAGGTGGGATGGAATGCCCACCTGCAATATTATGTGTTTGAGATGATACATTTGATGATTGAACCGGGTGTGTGTTACGTACTGGTAATGGCGGAACCGTTGTATTGTTTCCGCTAATAGGAAACGGGTGTGTATCTTCTATTGGTGTATTTTCCAATTTCCTTTTTTGTTTCCAATTTTTAACTCTATCAATTATTAAGTTCGTAATAACTGAAAAAATAGTGATTAAAACTAACTCAATAACTAATTCTTCACTCATAACACTACCTCCACTTCAGTTAAATCTAACAAGTTACGCTGCTGCCACCTTTCCATCCTGTTCGATATTAATTACTGTATTTTCATTTACCTGAAATTCCTCTAACGTAACAGCAGAATCCGTAGCCGACTGACTCGTCTTCTCATTAACATAGATATTATTTGTCTTGTTAACATTAAACCCTAATTCTTTTGCTGTAGCCTCAAACACCTGTCTGAGCGTATTAGCTGGGCTCACATAAAGGGTTGTCTTCTGTGATGTCTGTCCATTCTTTACTACAATGTCAAATGCATTACTTGTGTTTGTTTTCTCAGTACCAAGTCCACTTTCTACCTCGCTTAAAACCTGTTCTAAATTTCTCATTTCTTTTATCCTCCTAAAAAATAATTTCATTCCAGTTATTTACCAGAACATTTAGGTTACTTATAACCTTTGCTTATATCACGCCACAAAATTGTGCATCAATCAATACATTAAAAATCAATGCTCAACTTACCCTCATAAATCTATTAAATCAAGATTCAATTTCCCTATAGTATAATTTGTGTTATACTAATTACACTACAATAGAAAGTGAGACTAAAATTGGAATATTCTTCAATTCAAGACGCACAAAAATTGTTAGAGAAAATGTTTGACGATTTCAACAAAAACTTTTATGAAGGAATGCTTATGCCTGCTATGATTACTATTATGAAAAGCAGACATGGCAAAGAACTTGGATGGGCAAGCCCGACTAAAATTTGGTATCAAAAAGAACTTGGTTCAGAAGGAAATCCTATAAGATTTTATGAAATTAATATATGTGCGGATGCCTTATATCTTACATCCACCGAAATAGCTGAAGTGATGTTACATGAAATGGCTCATATTTATGCAGCGCAATATAACATCAAAGAAACATCTCGTAATGGATGTTATCATAACAAGAACTTTAAAGTCATAGCCGAGGAACATGGACTGAATTGTTCAAAAACCAACAACGGTTTTAACAACACTTCATTAAATGATGTTGCTAAAGATTTTATTAAACAAATGAACTATGGTGAATTGAAACTTGCCCGTGAAAGATCTTATACAAAGCACTCTTCATATATTAGGTATATATGTCCTTCATGTGGTTCTATCATTAGATCCACCAAACCCGTTCATGTTTTATGTATTGATTGTAATGTTGTTTTTAAATATGAAGAAACGCACCACAGAAAAATCTAATATTTTTGAATATCAATTATTAAAGTACTCTTTTGCGTTGTAATTATTTCTATTTTGAAATTTTATCTCTAATATAGAGATATCTTTTAAAAATTTTTTATAATATAGCTGAAATAATTTACGCTCATACAATTCTTAACAAATTCTTTCTTTTCAATCAATCACCTTTCTCCTTATTCTATTGTCAAATTTCGGCTCTCGTTTTATACTAAATTTAACAAATGATAAGGAGGATACAAATATGAGAAACACAACAAACAATTCAAAAAAGAAACCTGATACCAAGGCAGTAACTACTCCACTTGGAGCAGTAAGTGCAAAAGACGATAAAGAATTAACTGCTATTGTTACTGCAAATCTTAAAAGTCTTATCGAGCAGAATGGTTTGACCCAGAAGGAACTTGCCGAAAAGGTAGGTTTTTGTGAAGCTGCAGTTTGCAGATATTTCCGTGGAAACCAGTTTCCTCCTATCGACTTCTTATTTAACTTAAAAAAGTTATATGGCATCTCAATTGATGATTTCCTTTCAAGAAAAATGATTGAGCCTGTCGAAAACAAAGAAGAACTTGAAATTCGTAGGGCTCATGACCTTCTCGAACGTAATTTATACAAAAAGTATTGCGGTAACTATATGGTGTATTACCTTGACACAAGTAATTATAAAGGAAGAGACTCTAATACTCCTGCTGAATCACTTGTATATGGTGTTATCAATATTTATGAAGTCGAAACAAATCTGGATAAGCCAGAATTTGAAAGCGTTGCTTTCCTTGGAATTGACAGTCGTGAGGGAGCTGAAAAAATCAAGGAATCTTTAGATTCCCTTTCTTCTATGGAAGAAATTTCCAAATATGTTCACAGTATCAAGGATAATGATGGTCAGAACAATATTTATATCGGTGATTTCGAATTTGGTGCTAAACACGCCTATATTACCTTAAAGCATGAGAATATTGATAAGGCACTTATCATATTGTACCGTGTTGATACAAACAAACCCGTATATAATGGCGGTTTAGGTGTAATCAACTCAGGATCAAAAGGCAGAGAAAAGATGCCTACTGCACAGTTTATGGCGTTATCAAGATATTCACTGAGCCTTTCACCAGAAGAAATTCATCATGAACTTCTTCTCTCTCACCCTACTTTCAAAGCTGATGAAGAAATCAAAAACCTTATCACAATGTTTAAGAATACTTATCTCACAAACGATTCATCCATCTCATTATTCTCGGATTATCAGAAAGAACTCATGCTTAAAGCATATCTTGAAGATAATATCAAGAAAATAATTACTCGGAACATGGATCGCTATGCAAAGGCTTCTGAACGTGATGATAGTAACTGGTACAAACTCATAAAAAAAGAAAGTATCAAATACCATGAACTGCATAATTTATCAGAAGATTCAGAATAGGAGGGTGATTTCTATGTATACAATGGATATCTGTATTGATGACGTAATGAGAGAATTCGTTAAGAACCACAAAATTCCTAACAAGAAAATCATTCAGAAGGCGTATGAATTTGCCTTAAACAAGCATAAAGGGCAGACCCGCAAAAGCGGTGAACCTTATATCATGCATCCATTACGTGTTGCTCGTTTTATTGCCAAGTGGGGATTTGAAAGTGATGTAATCTGCGCTGCATTACTCCATGATTGTGTCGAAGATTGTCATGTCTCCATTGACGATATTAAACGTCTATTTGGCGAAAGCATTTCTATTATCGTGGATGCTGTAACCGATCTTCATCACGAACTTGACAATGCTGGCAATATGACTAAAGAAGAAATCGACCATCTGTCAGACATCAAATTGCAGGAAAAGATGACAGAAAAGGCTCTTTTTGTAAAAGCAGCCGATAGACTTGATAACTTGCACACTATAGAGGTTTTTTCAGAGGAAAAGAAAACCAAAAAAGCCCTTCATACAAGAGAAGTTATCATTCCTATGTTAAAGAAAGAAGAAGCCTTCCTTATCATCGACCAGTTAGAAGATCTCTGTCTTAAAATCGAACACGCTGACCGCTATGATGCTATAAACAAAGAATATAGAAACATGCGTGAACTCAATTCTATGACAACTTCAAAAATACTTGACTTATTTAACAATGTATTCCACTCTGGAAGTGTATATGTACCAGAAGAATATCGTTCATATCTCGATTATATAGCCCGGTTCAAATTTAATCCACGTTCATCTATTAGTGTATATAGACAGATTACTACCCGCGCTAATAATATCAATTATGATTTACCCAAACTCTTAAACAAAGAAAATATCGCCATGTACGATCTTACACTGGTCATCAATGACGACAAAGATTCTATTCACGGACCTGACCGTCCATATGACCTCCGCCCATATGATATTTTCTTCAAGATATACGAAGGAGTTCTCATGAACAATGGAATATGCATCATCGACCATAAGTCAACAACATATGGGGATTCTAATTATTTCATCTTAAAAGACGAAATGGATAATCTTTATAGACTCTTTATTAAAACAGAAACACAGTATATGCATTATAAACTTGGACATGTTATTGATGCTGAAGACTTTAACTTTGAAGAAGTCAATAATAACTCAGAAAATAAAATCAAAGTTTTTACTGCCAAAGGTGAAGCCCGATACATTGATGCCGGTGCTACAATGCTTGATTTTGCCTTTATGATTCATTCAGAACTTGGCTTTCATTTTGAGTATGCAATGATTGATAATAACAAAACCCAGCGTAAAGCATATGAAAGATTATCTCCTGGTGATACAGTTACTATTGTAACAAATCCGGAGATTAAACCTGAAATCAAGTGGTTTAAGTATGTAAAGACCGAAAAGGCCATTGAGCATTTGATTCATGAATTTGGCTAGATTCTAAATCGACACAAGTGAATATTCATACAATGACATCCAAATAGTTGAATGTTCCAACTAGGAAAGAATATTCAATACTCTATCAGAAAGACGACCGATGCAGCTTAATCAAAAACTGTCAAACAAATTATACGATAGTTCTGACAACATCATTCTGTATCAGAAAGAAAAAAACTGTAAGTGCTCCATAGTGAATACCATCTCAAAATAAGCACCGCTTAGCGGTGCTTTTGTTTGTATAGTCAAATTATTTAATAGTCTCTGTTTGTATCTACCCATATGTTCTAGTATCTCCATGAACATCTAATTAATGTATTCATATATTTTGAGCTTATTAGCAGTCGCCGTTTCTATTAAGTTATGAAAATTGCCATTTCCCCAAAAAACTCTGCAATATTATGTCAATTTAGACTTATAAAAAACCACAATAGGCTTCAGTTGCATTGATGGTGTCGTACACACCCTAGTTTTTTGCCGATACTCCCAACGGAGCAGGTTCATCTGCAACATTCACTCTTGTACCTATTATATACAGAATGGCAACGATATTCAAAAGAAGAATCAGACGAATCAATGCCATTGGCTTCTGACGTACAAGAACAATGTAAGTAGCAGCTATCATTGGGGATGGTATTATACACCATTCCATATTTTTATAAAGTGTCATGTTATTCAGTGCTTACGTTAATCAACCTCCCCATCCACAAAAGCAATTATCTGAACAATCTGAACAGTCTGAACAATCAATCAAAGTTAAGTTCATTCCTTCAGGGAGCAACATACTTTTTATTTCTCTAATACCAATTTTAGCCTCCGAGATAATATTCCAAGTATTATTTGGACGTTTCTCATTCTTTTCCATTTGTTATCCTCCTTGTCTTTTTATATAATTCGTTTATCGCCATCATAGAACTATGTGGTGTGTACTTTATCAAACAACACTGAAATACATTTTCAGTCATTGCTACCTTACATCCTCCTTGACATGACGGTAAGTAAATACACTTTTCACATTTTTCATCTATTATCGGATTAAGCCATTTAGTATGATTGTAACATAATTTCATACCATCAAATATATCCCCAACCGGCTCATTTCCAAGCGCATTTATATGTTGACACTTATATATATCACCATTAGTATTAATAACCGCATGTTGCAATTTCATAGCACCGCAAAAATGGGATTTCAAATTTGCTGCAAAATATGACTGGGATCTAATAAAGTTATTATTTATAAGTCTATTATATATTTCAAAATATTGTTCATCCAGTTCATCCTCGTCATAGTAAATATCTCTATTCTTACAATTACGTGGTGCAAACAGAGGAATCGCATATACACTTACAAACTCCTTATTTGTAATAATATCTCCAAGATAATCGATTAAATCCAATATCTCTTCATAATTATTTCTGTCAAAATTTAACCTAATTGAAACTTGAATACAACAATCAGCAAGAATGTTGATATTTTGTAATATCGTTTTGTAATCTACAGGTTTTATATATCGTTTTCTTCTATTATATTCTTCTTCAAATCCATCTAATGTAATTTGGATTCTTGATAAATGCCACTCATTTACCATCTTACTAATTATAGTATCATCAATCAAAGACGAATTGGATATCATTGAAACTATAAATTTCTGTTCATTTTTTAGAGATTTAACAATTATCTCGGTTATCTTATCAATAACATCCACTGCGAGCAACGGCTCACCACCAAACCACATCAGTTTAATATCCTTTCCTCCTGAGGAAGAAACAATATATTCAGCTGTTCTTTTTGCTACTTCCAGGTTCATAGTGGTGTATGTGACACCCTCTTCATAACAATATACACATTTTGCATTACAAGACGTAGTCGGTAATATTACAAAAGAATGCATATTAGGATTATTTAAATTGTTTGCATAACGTGTAAAATTAACAAATGAAGTCTCATCAAAATCTTTCTCAACTATAATACCATTATTCACGCATGCACTAAAAAGCTCCTCATCTTCACAATTTTCCAAATTTGCATAATCTTCGCTTTTCATTACAACAGAAGCACCTGTAAGCGTATTTAATATTAACACTCTTTGATTTTCAATTTGTTGTACTAAATTATAATATGATTTCTTCAAAATTATTTCTCCTAAAAAACCACATGGTAATAGCGTCATCAGTGCCTAATAAATATAATATAACTTGCTTTTCGTTGTTTGTAAAGTAAACGTATAGTTTCAGGGAATCCCCAAAACATATAGAAACCCTATCGCTAGGATTCCTGTACACTAACATTTTTCTCGTTCTTTTTGCAGCATTTTTCCTGGACATCTTCATTCCATGGAGCCAGATTTGTTAACTCGTCATCTGTCATATCCCTGTTTGGACGATGTCCCAACAGATATTTCAGATACTCGTATAGATTTAGGTTATAAGCCTTTGCCATTTCTACAATGGTCAGATATAAGGCATTGGCAAACGCTCCATCCAGTGTATCAGAGAACAGCCAGCTCTTTCTACATACGGTTACAAACCGGATGCTGTTCTCGCTTAAATTGTTACTCAAACTGCATCGACTGTCCTCTAGATCAGTCATTAAGAAGCACTCAATGATCGATTTCTCATCTTTGAGGCGGCGGTTATGGATCTGTTTGAAACTAAGCCCTTTTTCTTTGTAGGTACGTTCGTATTCAAACCGTTTTTGCAGTAGCGAACTCTCCGCACTGCAGGATTGCTATAATCCTTTTCCTGTCCCTTTGGGATTGCTTCCAAAAGGTATCTGCGGATATGTGCCCAGCAACAGCACCGTTTGGTTTCTTTTACCTTGTTGTAACCCTGATAACCATCAGCCATGAGGTAAAAACCGGATTTCATCCCTCCAGAAACTTTTTGGCATTTTCACTCGCTCTGGTGAAAGTATAATTGTAGAGAATGATAGAATTTAATCCATCTTCCCCGGTTCGTATCAGCCAAAATATGATTTCGACTGGGTTCTACGCCCTTCCTCTTAGAGGACCTGAATGGGCGTCTCATCCATCATGAGGAATCATCGTTTCAGAATTTCCCGATGCAAGTAATCATATAGAGGCTGCTTGTATTCGTATCCGGCTGTGATAATCCAGTGAGTCAGGGAAGTCTTTCTTATCGGCGCAGACATCTGCAGGAAATTCTGTTCTTGTCTGTACAACGGAATATATAATCCATATTTTCTGTAAAGGATATATGCAAGCAGCAATTCAGAAGCATAGCTTCCGGAAATCAGTGCAGGCCTGCCGTTATCTTTGATAAATTGCGGTTCTTCTGTATTCTTGTACGCGAGCACGAATAAGTGGCGGAGGTATACTCAATGCGTGCCAGCTTTGGTGAGGGATAGACAATCTCACTACGGATCACATCTGTTCCGATTTCCAACATTTCACTTCCGCAAAGATGACAGATTTTATCTTCAGCGGATAAGAAACCTGTCTGGTTGGGATATCCTTGAACTGTTCCTTAAGCGTTGTTTTTTTCCTGCGAGATTTCTTGGGTACTTCCACGATTTCCAGTTCAACCCGTTCAAACGACTTTTCTACACTAGGATTATCAAACAGACTAAGCTGTCCGGCTATGCCACCTGTACGACGCTCGCTTGAGGAGTCAAACATCTTCCGACGAAACCATGCAAGTTCTGCCTTGAGATTATCATTCTCTGACTGCTATCTGGCAATAATATCATTTAGCGTTTTAATGGTGATATTCAGTTGTGCGATCATATCTTTCAGTTCCGAAAGCTGAATGTCCCTGCTACTTTAATTGATGACTTAATCATGCCACAAAAGCGAAAAAAAAAGCTAGCAAAATCAAGGTTTTCAAGTAGTTCTGATAGCTTTTGACTGTTCGATATCAAGGACAGCAGCCACTGTAGAAGAATCAGTCTGCTCAATCAGGCTAACATTATGCTCCACTTTCAGGCTAGAGTCCTGAGGCTGGATAAGATCAACTTTTACCACTTCTTGAATATTCGGAATGGCATTTGATTTTGCTTCAGAATCCGGGAAAGAATACCCTCGTTTCCGAAGCTGGCTTACCCAGTTGTAAAAGTTGCTGGGGTAAATGCCGTTTTGCTTACACCACTGGTAGTCAGCCAGCCCGCTTTTGCGGCATTCCATGATCAGTCGAATCTGATCATCTTTACAAACACGTTTGCTCATAATGATCGCACTCCTTTGAGATAGAGTGAAATGTTAGCATTTCCCAGCATTCATTATAGGCAATAAATGGAGGAATGAAAATCCACCCTAAAATTAGGCGCTTACCAAATATCTATCAAAAAAATAGACCTTGAGGGCAACTGTCTTGTTAATAGTTGCCCTCATTCTAATTTCACTAGATACTTAACTTATGCTTTAAGCAAAATGCCCTTGTTCTTTAAATAATCAATTATGCCATCAGTAATACTTAAAACTTCTTCTCTTGTGAGCGTTCTCTCATTATTTGAGAATACTATTCTAACAGTAATAGATTTTTCTGTAGCAGATTGATACACATCAATTACTTCAACCTTCTTAATCAATTCTGATTTAGCAGCATTGATTGCCTCATTAATCGGTTCAAATTTATCTACCACAAACGATAAATCTATCTCTATAGTTGGGAACTTAGATGGTTCCATATAATGTATACCCTTATTTACTAATTCTGAAAAAGCCTTGACGTCTAATTCAGCATAAACGATAGCAGCTCTCTTATCTATTTTCCCAAGCACTGTAGGATGGACAACCCCCAACTCACCAATCACTTTACCCTGACATATTATTTCATTCAAATTTTTAGGATGCTGATATGAATGAGTAGCATCTTTAATTCTAAATGACAAAGAATCATGCTTAATAAGCCTCGTCATATTCTCAAGCATATCCTTCAATTTGTAATAAAGTTCCTCGTAATTTGTTTCCTTTGAGTACAACGTAATTGCCAAATTTTTATGCTCATTACAAGTGCCATCTTCTTTATAACCTTTTACCACCCTTCCGATTTCAAACATTCCAAACTCAGGTGCAAATTCAAGATTCTTACTTAATTGACATAACTGAGTAGGTATTATAGAATTACGAATAGTTTCAATATTTGGATTTGTTGCATTCAAAAGTTTTACATTTTCCTCAGGAACAATTCCAAGTTTCTTGTACTCGTCATAATACATCCAAATATATGAATGTACCTCATGAAGGCCAAACCTTTTTACCAATATATCCTTAATCTGCTCCTCATCTATTTTTTCCTCGGTCATTCTGATTGGATATAATGGTGATTCTACAGTAAATACATCGAAATTATCATACCCATATATTCTTGTTATCTCTTCAATAATGTCAGCTTTAATCGTAACATCTTTTGTTGCTCTCCAACTAGGAACCGCAACCTTAAAATCGTTATTCTTTCTCTCAACACCAAATCCTAAAGACATAAGGGTATGTTCTATTTCATCACCCGAAATGTCGATACCTGTATACTTATCTACATAACTCTTGTCGAATTCCAATTCTACTTTTGGATAATGGAATCTCCATTCATCTGTTAATGATGAAGCAACATTAATATCTGAATCGACGCTAGACAAAAGATACAAAAATCTCTTAATAGCAACTGGGCACAACTCTGGATCTAAACTTTTTTCATATCTAGCAGAAGCATCTGTTCTATTAGCCAATCGCACCGAAGCCTTTCTTATTGCTGATGCTTCAAATGTTGCAGACTCTAATGTAAGTTCTTTTGTATCATCAAGAATTTCAGAATCAAGGCCACCCATAATGCCTGCAATCGCCACAGGTTCGTCACCATTACAAATCATTAAGGTTTGGTTATCAATAGTTCTCTCAACCTTATCTAGTGTTGTAAACTCAAACGAATCCTTAAATCTTTTAATTCTAATTTTCTCGACCTTTCTTGAATCAAAAGCATGCATAGGCTGACCAACTTCTAACATTATATAGTTTGTCAAATCAGCCAAAAAGTTTATTGCTCTCAAACCGCAGTAATGAAGTCTAATTCTCATATTCATAGGACTAACATTTGTATTAATGTTTTCAATCTTAATACAAGAATATCTTTGGCACATATCATCTTCTATCTTCATATCCACAGAAGGCAACTCTGAATACTTAACAACATCATATAAGTCAAGTGGCTTTAATGGTCTATCTGCCAATGTTGCAAATTCTCTTGCAATTCCATAGTGTCCCCATAAATCTGGTCTATTAGTCAATGACTTATTATCAACTTCAAAAATAATATCATCTATCTCAAACAATTCTTTTAAGTCTGTTCCTATAGTAGCATCCGATATTTCCATTATTCCGGAATTATCATCACTTAAATCAAGTTCCGCTTCTGAACAGCACATTCCATATGATAAATATCCCGCAACCTTTTTAGGTTCTATCGTAATATTTCCTATTCTAGCACCCACCTTCGCATAAGCAGTCTTCATTCCGACTTTAACATTCGGTGCACCACATACAACATCCATTAATTCGTCTGATCCACAATTCACTTTAAGCAAATGTAATTTTTCAGATTCCGGATGTGCATTAACCTCAACAATTTCAGCTACTACAATACCAGATATATTACTACCCTTATAAAAAATCTCATTTTCAACTTCAGCGGTAGATAATGAGAATTGACTAATTAAATTATTTCTATCTAAACCTGTCAAATCAACAAATTCAGATATCCAATTCATAGAAATAAACATTATCCCTTCTCCTTTCTAAATATCATCAGTGAACTGACACATACTCTCTAAATTTCCACTATTTAAATCTCTGATATCTTTTACACCATACTTCATCATTGCCAGTCTAGTCATTCCTAATCCAAATGCAAATCCTGTGTATTTTTCTGGATCAATGCCTCCGGCCTTGAGTACTTCTGGATGAATCATTCCACACGGGCACAATTCCAACCAACCACTATGCTTACAAGAAGGGCAACCTTCTCCTCCACAAATCAAACAACTAATATCCAACTCAAATCCAGGTTCCACAAATGGGAAAAATCCCGGTCTCAATCTAACCTTTATATCCTTTCTAAAGACTTCTGATAGCATTGTCTTCATAAAATAAATAAGATTTGCAATTGAAACATTTTCCCCAACCATAATTCCTTCCATCTGAAAGAAAGTATTCTCATGGCAGGCATCTGTAGATTCATTTCTAAAACACCTTCCAGGGAAAATTGCCTTAATAGGAATCCCATCATTAATCAATGCATCTCTATATTTTCTATAAATGGCATTCTGTGCAGCTGATGTTTGAGTTTTTAATAACTGACCATTTTCTAAATAATATGTATCTTGCATATCCCTAGCAGGATGAAATTTAGGAATATTGAGAGACTCAAAGCACTCATAGTCACTAACTATCTCACTATAATCTTCAACGACAAATCCCATTGACTTAAATACATTCTCGCATTGTCTTTGAACTAATGTAATTGGATGATATGAACCCTGCATATTTTTTGACGGAATCGACAAATCAATTGTTTGAATAGCATTAATCTGTCTCTCCATTTCCATTTGTTGAAGTTCTTCCTTTTTTGCGCCTATTTTTTCGAAAATCTCAGCTTTTAATTCATTAACCTTTGCTCCAATAGCTTTCTTTTCTTCAACGGATAATGCACCCATTTCTTTCAGAACAGACTTCATTGTTCCATTTTTTCCAAAGAGTGAAACTCTTAATTCTTCCAATTCACCCGAATCTTTTACTTCTAATAAACGAGTTTCAAACTGCTTTTTAATTTCTGATAACTTACTAAGCATTTTATCCTCCTTTTCTAAATTAAAAAATCTCATACTTGAAAACAAGCATGAGACGAATTTCACCATCCGCGGTACCACTCATATTGCAAACACTGTTTGCCACTCAAACGCCTTAATGCAACGTATACATCCTACTTTTCATAGGCAACTCCAAAGTCGAATTTCGTAATACACATTGTCATGATTTTGCACCACCCAACCACTCTCTAAATCCAATTATGCATCCTAATTTACCTTGCGGCACTTTATCATAGTCTTTATTAAAATATATTACCACATCTTTTTCTAAAAGTCAATCATTTTCATTGACAAGCTAAAATATATGTGTAAGATTACAATACATGTGTTACAACTGAATATAAAAAAAGCAGAGACGCTTCTTTTGTGTTATATTTTAGTCACCACAACAAAAAACAAAAAAGGAGTTCTCTGCTATGGCTACTATAACACAAGATATGCGGTATCGTCTATCCTTAATCAAATACGCTGAAAGGTTTGGTGTCACCAAGGCTGCTATCAAATATAAAACCAACCGTCAATACATTTATCGTTGGAAACGACGTTATGACGGTTCTATTGGGTCCCTTCGTGACCGCTCTCGCAGACCCCATCATCATCCAAACCAACATACCCCTGAAGAGATCAAGCTGATCTTTGATATGCGCAGACGTAATCCGGATGCCGGCCTTGTTGTCTTTTGGGTCAAACTTAAACAGCGTGGTTATACCCGTTCCATCCCCGGACTATACAGATTTCTCCGTAAGCAAGGAATTATGGCAGCTCATCCACCAAATCCTAAATATATTCCAAAGCCTTACGAACAGATGGATTATCCGGGGCAACGCATACAGGTTGATGTAAAATTTGTTCCTTCTGCATGCCTCAAAAACTCCAAGGTCATCGGCAAACAATTCTTTCAGTATACTGCCATTGACGAGTATTCCAGATGGCGTTTCGTAGAGGCTTTTGAAGAACACAATACATATTCCTCTGCTATGTTTATAGAACATCTGGTGAAAGCCTTTCCGTTACCCATTCAGTGTATCCAAACTGATAATGGAGCAGAATTTACAAATCGTTTTACCACCCACCGTGACAAACCCACACTATTTCAGGTGCATCTGAAGCAGCATGGGATTCGCCATAAAGTTATACGACCTTTTACACCACGACATAACGGGAAAGTTGAAAGAAGCCACCGAAAGGATAATGAGCGTTTTTATGCAACTCATACTTTTTATTCTTTTGAGGACTTTTCCAAACAGTTGAAAGTGTATAATCGCAGGGATTATAACAACTTTCCTATGCGTCCATTAGGATGGAAATCTCCAAATCAGGTACTAAAGGATTATCTGTCATCTGTGTAACATATGTTTGACAAACCTACA
>ENA-OPNI01000081-OPNI01000081.1-human-gut-metagenome-genome-assembly--contig:-NODE-81-length-33045-cov-3.801546_pt1 | contig 33045 bp, 14 predicted proteins | sample MGYA00241538_ERZ501773 | MGnify/ENA primary metagenome ERZ501773 (study PRJEB25962, sample SAMEA2042556) | human gut metagenome | biome: human gut; feature: human-associated habitat; material: faeces...
TTATACTATATATCTATTATACACCCCCCCCCCCCCATTGTTTGTCAAGAGAAACCTTTGTTTGCTATTTATGTAATTTAAAAATAGAAGATATGCTCTTCTATTTTATAATTCCATATATAAGTGGTTCTTTATCTTCCTTTATTAAACTTATTCTAAATGCACTTGCTATTTCATTGAAATCTATTGTTTTATCTCCAACATAAGCTCTAGCCAAAGTATCACCTACATTTATATATTCTCCAATATTTTTAATTATTTCTATTCCTACACTATGATCTATTAATTCATCTTTATAAGTTCTACCTGCACCTAACTTTAATGCACATTTTGCTATTTCTAAGGCATCTACATCATTTAAATAACCTTCTTTAGTAGATTTTACTTCAACTACATTATTAGATATCTTAACATATCTCAAATCTCCACCTTGATATGTAATAAATTCTAAAAACTTTCTATATGCTTTACCAGTTCTTATTGCTTCAAGCACTTCTCCTTGTGCACTTATAAAATCTATATTTTTTGACATACTTATCATATAAGAAGATAATACTACACATAAATCCCTTAAATCCTTATTTCCTCTTCCATTTAATATTTGTATAACTTCTTTAAGTTCAAGTGAATTACCTATCATACTGCCTAATGGATAATTCATATTTGTTACTAATGCTTTAGTTTCTTTTCCATGTTTATTACCTATATAAACCATCAATCTAGCCAGTTCAACCGCTTCTTCTTTAGTATTTACTAATGCACCTTTCCCATATTTTACATCAAGTAATATTTTATCTGCTCCAGTTGCTAACTTTTTACTCATTATACTTGCTGCAATAAGTGATTTTGAAGATACAGTTCCAGTCACATCTCTTAATGCATATATTTTTTTATCAGCAGGCGCTAGATTTTCTGTAGTAGTACTTATACAAACTTTTATTTCACTTACTTGTTTTATAAAATCATCAATTGGAATATTTACCTTATATCCTGGTATAGATTCAAGTTTATCAATAGTTCCACCAGTATACCCTAAACTTCTACCACTCATTTTCGCAACAGGAACATCACATGATGCGACAATAGGTGCAACTATAAGGGTTGTTTTATCCCCAACCCCACCAGTTGAATGTTTATCAACTGTAATACCTAAATAATCTAAATTAAGAGTATCACCACTTTTTATAAATATATCTGTTAAATTAATTATTTCTTTATCATTAACCAAAGAAGAAATCAAATCACAAAAATAAATAATTAATTTATAATAAAATTTCATATATTAATGATATTTATCAATATATAAATTCTTTTAAAAAAATATTTATCTGGAAATAATATCCCATATAAAAAATAAAATATTAAATCATTGTATAGCAAAAAAAACATTTTAAGAAAAACAAAATATTCTTTTGAAATAATTTCTAATTTTCATCATACAAAATATTATAGGAGGGGATATGATTCCAAAAGATTTAAAACAAAGAATTGAAAAATTATATATAAATGATAAAAGAATTTTATCTTGTTTGAAAAATGATGATATAAATAATTTATATCTCTTGTTATATGAAGATTTTAACAAAATTCAATCTATACCAAATTCCACAGTTTTGCATTATATAAGGCGTAAAGATGTAGGGAGTAATCTTGAACTAAAAATGGATTTAGAAGAACTTTATAAAATAGCAAAAACAAATCAAGAAAAAATAAGTGTTTTTCTTGAATATGAGGATTTTTTCAAAGATGATGAAAACTTTGTTTAAAAACTAATTTCATTTTACAAACTATTTTTATAAGTTAATAAAAGACATCAAATTTTGATGTCTTTTTTATTACTTAAATTAGTTTTTATTTGAACTTCCCCAACCCTTATCACCTCTTTTTGAAGGAATATTTAAAAGATTCTCTAAACTTATTTCTTTTATATTAACTTCTTCTACTTTGTGAATAATTCCTTGTGCGATGGCCTTTTTGGTGCTATACAATAGGGGATTATCTTTAACAAGTTCAGGATATTTTTCTTTAAATTCTTCTTCATCTAAATTAATAAAAATTAAAGGATTGGAATTTGAGTTTGTTATTGCAATTTTTATTTCTCCTCTATACCCACTATCAATTACACCAGCACTTTTCTTTATACCTTTTGACCCTGTGCTTGATCGTTCTTCTATTTGTAAGTAATATTTCGGACTTGATGCCCATGCAATACCTGTTGGCACCAATTTAGTCTTATTGGGTTCAATGAAAATATAATCATCTTCAAAGCAAGCATAAAAATCATATCCAGCATTTTCAATCTCTTTACTAGGAATAATTGCGTTATTTTTCATCTTTGCAAAATAAATATCATTTTCATTTTTAAAATAATCCATTATTTTTTCTCGCTTTTATAATTATTTATAGATTACTAAGTTAAAAGACATATCTAAAGTGGATATGTCTTTTAATATTTTATATTATTACGTTAACCAATAACTCTTACAGGAAGAATTAAATATAAAAATTCATCTTCCTCTGTTGGAACAATCACAGCAAGAGATTGTTTATTAAAGCATATTTTAACAAATTCATTTGTATTTACTCTTAAACTTTCAAGAAAATATCTTGGATTAAATGATGCAATTAAATCTTTTCCTGAAACATTTACAGGAATATTTTCTCTTATATTTCCAAGTTCTGAATTTGAAGTAATTAAAAGATTGTTTTCTTTGATGTCAAATTTAACATAATTGCTGTTATTTGTTCTTGAAAGAAGAGTTGCTCTTTCAAGTGCTTGTTCAAATTGTTCTTTATTTACAATTACGAATGTCTCATAATTTACAGGAATAATTTGTTTATAATTTATATAATCTCCTTCAAGAAGTCTTGAAGTAACTTTTGTATCACCTAGATCAACTAGAATTGTATATTTGTCTATATAAATATTTATAATATCATCACTATCATCAATAAGTTTGCTAAGTTCACTTAAACTTCTTGCAGGGACAACTATTGATTTAATAATATTAGAAGTTATTGTCTTTTTTACTCTTGCAAGTCTATACCCATCAAGAGCAACAACATTTAATTCATTATTATTAATATCAAATAAAACACCTTTTAAAATTGGTCTTGAATCATCAATTGCAACTGAAAATATTGATTTGTTTACACATATTTTAAAATCTTTTTTACTAATTCCAAAATACTCTTTTGTTTCAACCTTTTTAAAACCAGGATATTCAACTGAATTGTAACATTGAATCATACTTTCACTATCATCATAACGAATGATAAGTTGATTCTTTTCATTTAGTTCAAGTTCAATTTGTGAATTAGTAAGTTTTTTTACAAACTCAGTAATAAATCTACCAGGGACAACTGTTTCACCTTCAATTTTTACATCTGCTTTAATTTTCTTTTCAATAGAAAGTTCAGTATCGGTTGCTGACATAGTAAGCGTTCCATCTTCAGCAATAATTCTTATACCTTCTAAAATTGGATTTGTAATTTTATTTGAAATTGCTTTACTAACTCTTAAAAATGCTTCTGAAAGTTCAAGCCCTTGACAACTAACTAACATATATTTTATTCTCCTTAACTAATAAATATTATATCACTTTTACCTTTTTTTAGCAAGTTTATAACAAACAAAGAATTTATTTTTTTATTTTAGTTTGCCATTTTCACGGCCTACGATAAAGAGTATTTATTTTATTATTCTTTGATAATAATATTAATAATAGTTTGTGTATAATTGTGTATAAGTTTTTTAAACGGCTGTATATTGTATATTTTTGTCTTATTTTTTAGATTTGTTATGCTATATATAGATTTATTGTAATGTGGATAAGTTGTGGACAAACTAGATAAGTTATCCACCTTTCAACATTTTTTTGATTTCGCTTACAAACGATTGAATTTTATGTGATGTTTTAAGTTCGTCAGAAATTTTATCTCTAGAGTGCATAATTGTAGTATGATCTCTTCCACCAAACATTTTACCTATTGATACAAGGGGAATTTCAAGAATTTCACTTATAAGATATATTGCAATCATTCGAGGTTCTACAACTTCTTTACTTTTCTTTTTGCCTATAATATCTTGTTTAGTTATGTCAAAATATTGACAAACTTTTTCAATAATATCGTCAGCAGTTATTCCGTCATTTTTATCTTCTTCAAGTTCGCTGTCAAATGCTTCAATGGCTTCTTCCATTGTTGCAGAATGTTTGTTATATAAATTTGCAAGAAAATAAACTTTTGAAAGCATTCCTTCAAGTTCTCTTATGTTTGTAACATTTTTTTCTGCAATAAAGTCTATTACATCATCATCAATAACATATTTTTCAAGTTGACATTTTTTACGTAAAATAGCAATTCTTGTTTCATAATCAGGTGATTGGATATCTTGAATAAGTCCACAAGTAAATCGAGAACGAAGTCTGTCTGCAAGCGTTTCAATATCTTTTGGTGGTCTATCAGAAGTTATAATGATTTGTTTATTATTTTGATATAATTCATTAAAAGTATGAAAAAATTCTTCTTGTGTGCTGGTTTTTTTAGATATAAATTGAATATCATCAACCATTAACACATCAAGATTTCTATATTTTGTTCTGAATTCTAAAACTGATTTGTTTTTTGCTGCAGAACCCAAACTTTCAATATAATCATTTGCAAACTTTTCACATGTAACATACATAACGTTTAAATTAGGATTATATTCTTTTATATAATTTCCAATAGCATGCAAAATATGAGTTTTTCCAAGTCCAACGCCACCATATATAAATAGGGGATTAAATTTTTCTCCAGGGTGTTCTGCAACTGCTCTTGCGGCGGCATACACAAATTGATTCGATTTTCCAACAACAAAATTATCAAAAGTATATTTTTCGTTAAAAGGATTTTTAGTAACTTCAATTTCTTTTTCAGTTGTTTTTTCTCCATTTACTTTTATGTATTCTATTTCTTCATTTTGATCTAAAACTTCTATTGTTATGTTTTCTCCAAATATATCATGAACAGCAGAATTAAGTTTTTCAAAATAATTTCTTAAAATTTGATTTTTAGCTGATGTTGAGTTTGTTGCAATAATAAGTTTATTTCCATCAACAAGGTCAACAACCTTTAAAGGTTTAAACCACATTACAAATGATACATTAGAAACGGTAAGTTCAAGTTTGTCAAGCACTGCTTGCCACAAAGAAGATAAATCTTGCATAATTTCCACCTTTTTTATAAATATAAACTCATTATAACTATAGAATAAAAAAAAGTCAACTAAGGCTGACTTAAAAAAAGCCCCATAAAGGGACTTTTTATTTTTGTTAAGCAACATTTTCAGTTGCAAGTGTGTAGTTTGCAGGGTCGATAACAAATTTAAATGATCTTGCATTTTCTTCAGTTCCATCAAAACTAATTTCTAATGTAAGAGTTCTAACAGTATTATCAACACCTTGATATAAGAAATATGTTGTTTGTTTAGTTGTTTCATTTCCAGAAGAGAATCCACCGTGTTTTACTACAACTGATTCTTTGTCAGTGCCATAGAAGTTTGTGATTTTGCAATAAAAACCTTTTTGAGTTTCTTTGTCATATTCAACACGTTTTACTGAGTCTGATGTAATTCTGATTAAAGCAAAATTTACTCTGCCATCAGTATATCCTAATGCATCAGCAGTTGCTTTATCATAAGCTACTTCACCTTTTAATGTATAAACTGCTTCAAAGCCTTCTTCTTCAGATTTTTCCCAAGTAGTTGCTGCTACAGCATACTTTTCTCCTGCTTGATTACCTGAGAAGTCAACATTGTATAGAGATTTTTCTCCACAACTAGCTAAAATAAAACCGGTCATTAAAACTAATAAAGTTAAAACTATTGCAGTAATTGCATATTTTAAATTTTTTGAATGTGTTTTCATATTTTTCTCCTTTTATATTTTATAAATTCGACAACCAACCTCCTTTAGGTTCATTTTACCACCACCCGATTGAAAAAGTCAAATAATTATAAAAATTTAATAATATTATTTTTAGTATTTTTTATTTTTTTATGCTATTATAATAATATGTTTATAAAAAAATTGATATTGAAAGATTATAGGAGTTATAAAAGCAAAACTTTTGAGTTTGAAAAAAGTTTAAATATATTGGTCGGGAAAAACGCTCAAGGAAAGACTAATGTTCTTGAAGCCATTTTTTATTCAATTATCGGAAAAAGTTTTAAAACATCTAAAGAAAAAGAAGTTATTAATTGGAATAGTGAAAGAGCATTTATTAAAGCAGAGTTTGAAAAAAAATATAGAGATGTTAATATAGAACTTTTTTTTGATAAAAATCATAAAAAATCAGTTAAAATAGATGGAATATCAATAAAAAAAATAGGGGAATTAATGGGACAAGCAAATGCCGTATTTTTTTCTCCTGATGAACTTAAACTTGTTAAAGAAAGCCCCGAAGAGAGAAGACGTTTCATGAATATAGATATATCTCAAACAAATAAAAGATATTTTTATTTAATTGGAAGATATGAAAAGGTTCTTGCAAACAGAAATAAACTTTTAAAAAGTTCTAAAGATATTAACATTGTCAAGGAAACTATAGATATTTGGGATAGGGCACTTAGTGATTTGGCAGAAAAGATTGCAAATGAAAGACGTAAATTTATTGAAGAACTTTCGCCTTATGCTAAACTTGCTCATCAATATATTTCTGGAGGAAAAGAAGATATTGATATAAAATATTGCAGCAGTTTTGAAGATGATTACGCAAATAAAATGATGAAAGCATTAAATAAAAATCTTGAGAAAGATTTTAAATTAGGATATACAACAGTTGGTGTCCATAGAGATGATTTAGATATTTATCTAAATGGGGTAGAAGTAAAAAATTATGGTTCACAGGGACAACAAAGAACAGTGGCATTATCTATGAAACTTGCAGAACTTGAAATTATAAAAAATAGAGTGGGGGAATATCCAATTTTACTTCTTGATGATGTATTTAGCGAACTTGACAAAGACAGAAGAAAAAAATTGTTAAATTTTACATCTAAATCGCAAACAATAATTACTTGCACAGAGTTTGATGAAAATATTAAAGCAAATATAATTGAAATTAAGAAAAATGATTAAATTTTATTATAAATATGAAAATTTTTATATTTCAAAATAATTAGCCTTTATAACTTAAAAATGTTACTAAAGCAATTAAACAAGAAATCCCTATTACTAGACCTGTATATATTTTTGTTTTCATAAAAAACCTCCATTAGAAATCTATTTTCCATTTTAGCAATTTTGCTAAAATTGGTAATAGAAGAAAAATGGAGATTTTTGTTTTATTATTTATTTTTATAAAGAATGTAAATAAGTAAGTTTGTTTTTAAATAAATTTAATAGACTTTATTCTTCAGTTGTATATTGGTTAATGACACTTGTTGGTTCTTTTTCTAAATTTAAAAATTTTATTTCATTTGTAGTAATAATATTACAATCTGTTAAAGAAATATTATTGTTTGATGATAGGTTTGTTCCATCTTGAATTAAAATAATATAACAAATAGCATTTATATAATCTTCATCATTTTTATAAAGTGTATTTAATGTAGTATCTTTTGAAGAAATATTAATATTTTGACAACCTGAAAGCAATATTACAGAAGATTTATTTTCTTCTAAATCTTCACTTTGTTGATATACTGTTAAATAAGAGTTTTCTATAGTTACTTCTAAATCAGAGCAATTTGTCATATTTATTGCAGGAAATCCTTTGATATACGATTGTTTAGTAACTATAATTTCGCCACCTAAAACATTTTCAAAATTTAAAGAACAAACATTAGATTCAAGAAAACTATTTTCAATATTTAAAGTAATGTTATTTCCATTTTCTATATTTATTAGATTACATTTTGAAATCAAAGTGCAATCTTTAATATTTATTTCACTTTCATTTATTCCATTAATGATTATTGTATTATTATCATTTACTTCACTAGAACCATTATTATAAATATTACATTGATTCAATGTTAAATTTACTTTTTCTAATTGCGTTTGTTCAAAACCATCTGTTTTTGAAGATAAGTTTATTGCATTTCCATTTGTAGGAACTTCAAAATTAATTTTTAAAAGGGTTAAATTAATATTATTAAGATTGTTTATTGATGTATCATTATCTATTGAAATAATTGAATTATTTTGATTGTTTGATCTTAAAGTCATATTTGCAATGATTGTATTATGAGTAGATGAGTCATCAACATCATTCACAAGCATGAAAAGGGCATTACCAGACGATGTGATTGTAACATCTTGACTTTCACCAAAGATAGTTAAATTTTTTGATTTTGGAATTAAAATAGGACTTGATATATTGAATGTTCCATTTGCAATCATAATACTGCTTCCTATTTCAGCATTGTTAATTTCAGATTGTAACTTTGCAATATTATTGATGATTGTGTTTGCTTTAATGGTTATTGTAAAATATGTTTCATATTCTTCATACGTAATTTTTATATTTTCAGAACCATACATTAAAGGTGATGAATCATAAGAATATCCCTCAATTTCTTTTGTTTTTCCACTTGCATACACAAATGATACTTTCATACCTGTAGGGTCAAATGTTTCTCCTATAAAATATGTTGTTTTTATTGGAGGTGTTGTAACTGTTATTCCAGTAATGACATCTTCTACAACAGAAATATTAATATAAGAGGTTATGTCTTTATAAGTAATAATAACTTTTGTATCTTCTGTGAGAACTTCAGGATAAGACAAGGTATATTCACTTGGTAAAAGTTCTTTCATTTCACCACTTTGATAATAAGCATAAACAACAAGTCCTGTAGGATCAAATTTTTCACCTTGATAATATTTTGTTTTCATACCTGCTACGTTAGGAGTTATTTTATATACGTTACCATCACTAACAATAACATTACATGAAGCAGTGATTCCACTATTTAATTCTTTTACTGTAATTGTTACTTCACCATAATTATTATAAGCAGTTATTTTTCCTTTAGAATTAACAGTTGCAATTTTTGGATTAGAAGAAGTCCACTCTAAAGAAAAACCTTTTGCGTTTTCTGGATAAACATCATATTTCAGTTGTTTAGTTCCGCCTATAAAAACTTCGACAGTAGATTCTTCAAAAACAATACTTTCGACAGGAACAACTTCTTCACCACAAGCAACAAGACCGAAAATTGAAAGCGACATCATTATGCATAAAACAAAACTTGTCCAAATTTTTTTCATAAGATTTTCTCCTTATATCCTTTTTTTAGATGAAATTTATAGCAAAAAGTAATGACAAAAAATAAATTTTATTTATATGTAAAAATATTATAACTATAATTATTTTATAGCATATTTTAGTTTTTAATCAAAGTAAAAAAGTTAATTTATATAACTATTGTATAAAAAGATTAATTCAGAGGATATAATTATACAAAAATAGGATAAACCATTTTCTTTTTTAATGTTTATATTTTATCTGATTTTTTAGTTGTCTAAATGATTTTGATAATTGCTAATATCATTAGTGTCAAACCACTTATCCACGAAAGATTGAATGAACATTTTTTTGCTATTTTTTTTCCTATGTATTCGCCTAGACAAGAGAAAATTAAGCAAATTAAAAAAGAGAACAGTAAAACTATCAAAGAAAAGTTTTCTCCAAGACCGATGCCGATTCCTACACCAAAACTATCTATAGATAATATAAAACCTATTATGATTGCTTCTTTTATAGATAATATTTTGTCTTTATTGATATCGGCTTTTGTAGCATCGAAAGCGATGTTTAAAAATAGTTTAAAGTTGAATATTTTTATTGTAAGTATGTCGTTTTCTGATGCTTTTTTATTTAACCAAATCTTTATTATTTCACTAAAGAATTTTACCATTCCAACAATCATTAACAGTGAGAAAGAAAAATATTTTGAAAAAGTTTCATTTAAGACATTAGAAAAAAGATATCCTAATAGAATTCCACTTGCAAGAACCAATGTATTTAGGATTATCATTAAAAGAATTATTTTAAATGAGACTTTTATATTAGCAGTTCCGTATCCAAGAAAAGCAATGAAAGAATCAAAAGAAAGTGCTATTGAGAAAATTAAAGATTCTAGAACCAAGTTTGTCATAAAATTTCTTCCATAATCAGTCTATTAAAATTTCGATAATTTTGTTAAGAATATAGCAATGTTTGAAACAAAAAAATTAAAAAATTTTAAAATTTTATTTTTTTATATACTTTAAAATTTGTTATAATGACTATGTTTTTTTTAGGAGGTTTTATGATAAAAAATAGATTAACTCAACTTATTTATAGAATTATTTATTGTGTTATATTAAGTTTTGGAGTTTTATTTTCATTAGGGATATGGACTGACAAAAGTTTTAACACAGATTTCTATGCATATTATACAAATTTATCTAATTATTTGTGTCTAGGAGTTATGATAGCAGTTACAGTTAATACTGTTAGACAACTTAGAAATAATCAAAATCATGGAACAACAGACTATCTTGAAAACACAAAGTTTATGTGTAGTATATTAATTTTAGTTACATTTCTTGTTTATAATATTTTACTTGCAAAAGACAATTCTGCATTTGAATATTTTACCAGTTTAAGTAATTTGACTTTGCATTTAGTTGGACCAATTCTTTTTATTTTAGATCATATTTTGTTTGATTCTAGATGTTCTGTTAAATGGTATATGCCTCTTGTTAGTTTTGTTCCACCTCTTGGATACGTAGGCTTTGTTTTTATTAGAGCAGCAATAATTGGAAACAATCCTGATATAATGAAATATCCTTATTTCTTTTTAAATCCTGAAGAAGTTGGTATTGGTGGGGTTTTTATGTGGATATTCATTTTACTTGCAGTTTTTGCAATTTTAGGTTATATTCTATGGCTTCTGAATCATCTTATCAAAGAAAATGGGAAACTCAAAATTTATCCTAAAAATGATTATTCTTTAAAAAATAAAACAAATCAACTAGAAATAGACGTAAAATAAAAACAAAAAACATGAAAAATTATTAAAATTTTCATGTTTTTTTATTAAATATAAATAAATTAATTATTATTTTTTAAATTTTCATTTAATTTTTGAATTTTTTTAAGTTTAATTTTTAAATTAATTCTATTTATAAGAATTGGTATTAATGTAAATATATATCCAGCGAGAAGAAATCCTAATATATAGCAAAGTAAAAATACAATATAAGGAGTTTTCTCATAAATTATGTTTAATACTGGTAAGGTGCAAGGGTAAAAAGGACTTATATAAAACATATTGAAAGTTTCTCCTGTTTCTAAACCACCAGCCCATTTCCATATTAAATTCATAAGCATTGCTAGAAGTAATACAACTAAAAATACACCACACGATTTTAAAAATGTCTTTTGTTTGAACTCTATTGAATGTGTTGCCCATAACAACACTCCAATTACTACCATTGACCCATGCCAAAGCATTGTATGAATGTTTATAAAAATAGTTGAAGAGAAAACATCTCCTGGGTAAAACATGACAACTAAACCAGCAAATAGGGCAAATGTGCCTAAATATGAGTATAGGCAGTCTCTAAATAAATTCTTTTTGCATAATCCTGCAATAAGCATTATATACATAGGAGTTGAGCAGAATTGAAAAGGGAAAGCATACCATTGATAGTCCCATGTTACTGTTTGAGTTATTTCGTCATAATTGAAACTATAAATTAGTTGTTTGATTATCTCAAATACAATAAGAATTATACTCATTGTAAGTATTGTATATTTAACACCTTTTTCACTTATCTTTTTTCTAAAGACTACAACCAAGACACTTGCAGTAATCATTAATAGAAAACATAGAATATGATACCAACCTAAAATAGAAGGTTTTGTCATAGTTGATTGAAAAGCATATAAAAATTTTTCAAAAGCATTCATAAAATTCCTCTTAAAATATATTTTACTTTAACACAAAATTTATGTCAATAATAATAAAAATAAAAAAATAATTTTAAGTTAATAAAATAAATAATTAAATAAAAAAGACCAAAAAAATGGTCATTTTTTGATTTTAATTTAATTTTTTGTATTATTTTTTATATTATTTTAACAATTTTTTATAATTAATTCCCATAGCATTTTTCATTTTATCAAGAGTTTTTCTTGCTTCGTTTGATGCTTTTTCACTATTATCAAATAACATCTGATAAATATCGTTTATATGATTTAAACAATATTGTCTTTTTTCACGAATTGGGACAAGAATTTCTTCAACAATGTTAAATAAAAAGTTTTTAACCTTAACATCACCAAGACCACCTTTTTTATAGTGAGCCTTTAATTCATCTAAATTTTTATAATCTGGCAAATATTTTTTAAAATGAATATCTTGGCAAAAAGCATCTAAATATGCAAAAACTATATTCCCTTCAATTTGACCAGGGTCTTCAATTCTAATGTGATTTGGGTCGGTATAGGCAGACATAATCTTTTGTTTAACTGTTTTTGAATCATCACATAAATAGATTGCATTTCCAGCAGATTTTGACATTTTTAATTTGCCATCAAGTCCTGGAAGTCTACGACAAATTTTTTCTTCAGGTAGAACTACTTTTGGAAGTGTAAATACTTTTTCTTTAGGTTGATAGGTATAGTTAAATGAATTTACAATTTCTCTTGTTTGTTCAATCATTGGAAGTTGATCTTCTCCTACGGGAACAATTGTTGTTTGAAAAGCAAGTATATCGGCCGCTTGAGAAACAGGATAATTTAAAAATCCAATAGGTATTGATTTTTCAAAACCTCTTTGTTTAATCTCATCTTTAATTGTCGGATTTCTTTGAAGTCTTGATACTGTTACTAAATTCATAAAATATGAAGTTATTTCAGTAAGTTCAGGCACCATAGATTGAATAAATATATTAACTTTATTAGGGTCAATCCCTGCAGATATATAATCAATCGCCACCTGTATAATGCTGTTTTTTACCTTATCGACATTATCATGGTTATCTGTCAATGCCTGAGTATCTGCAATCATTATATAAAATTTTTCATAGTCATTTTCATTTTGAAATTTAAGTCTGTTCTTTATAGAACCAACATAATGTCCTAGATGCAAGTTTCCAGTTGGCCTATCTCCTGTTAAAATAATATCACTCATAAAAATTTCCTTTTATAGCCAATATTATATCATTGATATAAAAATAAAGTCAAGAATAGTTTGCAATTTCCATTTTTATTTTTATGTCTAATATCATCTTAAAATTAAATGATTTAATTATTTTTATATAATTAATTTTTGTAAAAATTAAAATATTTTTTTTAATTATACAAAATTAAGATTTTTTAAATTATTTTTAATTTGTAAAGGCTAAATTATCAGTTCAATAAAGTTTTCAATCTATTCTTGTCATTTTTAAGAAAAGTTAAGTCTTTTAAGAATGTTTTTCAATATTTTTTTTATACTAAATTTGTATCATTTTGTTTGATTTTATCGTTTTAAATATATATAATATTTCTAGAATAATAATGCTTGAAAATTTATGATGCTTAAAATAAACGGTAAAAAGGAGAAACGTCATGCTTAGAAAAGCCTTTAAAAGTTTATATGTTTTTGCTTTAATGCTTTTTGCTGTAGGAGCAATTTTTTTGCTTCCAGCATTAAATTATAAAAAGTCGGCTAATGCAGATAATGGAGATATATCATTATCTTCAAATGAAGTAAATGAAATTGAAGGTTTAAATCAATCAGTTTCTTTACCAAATGGGAATTGGAGTGATGCTTTGGTTGATGTTTCAACTATGGCATTAAATTCTCAAACTTTTTACATAAATGGAAATAGTTCTTATAAGGCACTTACAAATGTTTATGTTGTAACCTCTGCAACTGATCTTGCATATCTTGCCTATGCTGTAAATAATTATGTGGAGAATGGCAAATATAACTCGGCAACGATTGCATTGACAACCAATATAGACCTTGCAGGTGCATTTTGGACTCCTATAGGAACTGATGACCATCCATTTGCAGGCGTTTTCCTTGGTCAAGGTTTTCTCGTATCGAATATAAATACGGCAGATATTGCAATTGATAGCGATACAAATAGTGCTGTTGGTCTTTTTGGTAATATTACAGGAAGTGTCTCTGACTTAAGAATAGGTGGAGAATTTTTTGCTAACACAACAAAATCAAAAGTTGGTGCTTTGGTTGGAGAAAATAGAAGTGGAGAAATCATAAATTGCTTTGATGAAACAACCAGCAAAAAACTTTATAAAAATAATGCTTTACAAGATGCTTCGGTAATAGGAAGTAATAGTGGAAAAGTTTATAAGGGAACAACAATTTTTAACTCTACAGGAGGAGAAACTGCTTCTAGTAAAGCAATATCAGTAAATGATACTGATGTTGTTGGATTTTATGTTATTACCGATGGTGGAGTATTCAAACAAGCAAATGGTGCATGGTATGAAAATCGTGTTAGAGTTTGCAGTTCAGGTGGAAAAGTTGTAGAAGTTAAAAATCCTATTTATTTAGATGCTCAAGTAGGACAAACCAAAGGTATTGTTTTAAGAGCAGATGCAAAAGACACAGATGTATATCCTTTAAGAGAAGGATATAAATATAGCATTCCTAATGTCGCAATAGGAAAACTTAATGTTACTAGTAGTAATGGAGACGATACAAAATTTAAGATTACATTCAATTATCAATATGGACAAAGAACACATGAATTAACAGTAGCCTATGATACAACATTCCAAACAATTATTTCTAATAATAGTTACTTAAATAAAAGAAGTGGATATAATTTTTTAGGTATTTATAGTGATAGTGGTTTTGGAAGTAAACTGAATCATGAGGGAAATAATTATAAATTGGCTTATCCAAGCAGTGGACAAGTTATATACCCAAATTTCAGTGCAGCAGGCAATTTGAAATATAATATTTATATTGCTATAGCAAATGGAGATAAGTCTAATACTCAATCAGGATATGATTATATCACGAATGCTATCGTTGGTGATGTTACCGTTGTAAGTGGGTTTGGTTCTGTTACAAAACCAGAAGATACAGATAAAAGTCATTATAATGCAACTACTAATAATGGCTCAAATCAAGGCAAAGTTTCTATAACACTTGCAAATGGATATCAAATTGCAAATGTAAATGGAACAGGTGGCTCAAGAGATAGTGATTATGTTTTTAATAACAAAAGTGGTGTTTATGTAGATTTTAAAAATGCTACAGGAACAGGAACAGCATATACAACAAATAATACAAACAACGATTCTTATCTTCCTGTTTCTAGTGGAATTGAATCATCAGGGAATACATATACAATTACAATCAATAACATTGCTGGACAAAATGGTGATGTTTATATTGTTATAGAAAGAAAAACTTATGAATTAACATTTAGTCCTAAATTTGTAGATTCTCATACTACTGATAAAATAGTTGTTTCAGGAGAAGGTGTTGAAGGAATGAAATTAACATATAAATTATTCCAAACCTATACCGTTACAGTAACTATTGATGATGATGAATTTGTTATTTTAGATGCAAAGGAATCAGTAGATAAAATTGGCAATTATGTAGATAGTAAATCAACAGGTGATGCTATTTTAGATAAATATTATAAAAGTTATATTTATACAATATATGTTGAAAGTGCAAATGCTGCAAGCGATTGCACGCTTGTATTTAGAGTAGGATATATTCAAAGTAGAGTAAATATTGAATTACATGATGAGAATAATCAAAAAATTGACACAACTAAACCAGAAGGAAAAGAACTTGGTGTTTCTGTAAACTCACGTGATTTAGGATTTATCGGTAATGGAGAAGGTAATTTTCCTTTCCATAAAGATGGTAAAGGCGATTTCGTTGTTTCTAAAAATAATGGTTATTACACGGCTGATAATTTAACTATTGATGGAAATTTAATAGGAACCACTTTCGGAATTAATACTGATGATAAAGAAAATCAATCAAGCATAATTATGGATAATTTAATTACTAAAATTTATGATAGTGAAGATCCAAGTTCAATTATTAAAATTATAGTTAAATATAAGAGACAGCAATATTCTATCAATACCGAAGTTAAAGTCAAAAATCCTAGTGAAACTGATTATACTATATTAAATGGTCATAATGATTTATATAATATCACTATTGATGGAATTAGCGGGGAATCAAAAAATGATCTTAATAACGGTGTAGTATATAATGTTGTTATTCAATTAACTGAAAGAGGAAAAGCAATTCTTTATGATCCTTTAGGTTCACTGGGAGTAGAAGTTACTTCAGGAAGTGATACTGATGGTTTTGTTTCAAGCAAAGTTGAAACTGATGCATCGTCAAATCCTGATACAGGGAAATGGGCTTTTAAAGTTACTCTTGGGACTTATAATACTAAACTTACTTTGCACTTTACTTATAAATCTGTAAATTTACAAATCAATCAATTGTATGTTGATGATAATGAAGATGGTCTTGATGGGACACTTATAGATTTTGCACCTGTTGCATCAACTACATTTACATTTGCTTATACAAATGGAAATATTTCTTTAAATGGAAGTCTTTCAAATATCCAAATAGATTCTCAATATTATTTGTTAGATTGGTATTTAAAAAATGGTGAATATGCAGGAAAGGTTGGGGCAACAAATTTTGTTACTGGTCTTACTGAAGGGAAAGTTTTAAATGATATTATTTCTAATAGTCAGAGTGCTGTAAATGATCCTTCAATTACTTATACAAATGTTGCTGCTTTAGTTGTAAAAAGAACAGTTAAAGTTACATTAAATTCTGGCGATGCTGGTCAAGGACAAATTTATTATAATAGTGCATTTTGGGCAGAGCGACAAACACATGTTATTTCTAATGGTTTAACACATGCAACTACCCTGCCTATTGATAGTGGAATATTTAAAAATTTAGGTTATACTTTTGTTGATTGGACTGTAAATTGGGGGAGTGGAGCAACTTCTTCAAATGTAAAAGATAATTTTGTAATTCAAGATGCAAACTGGGATAGTTTATTCGGTGGCGAATCAGTTCACTCTTGGATAGGATTTGCAACTGGTGATACAGGCAGTTCAACTTCAAAGACTTCTGAAGTTACATTAACTGCTAATTGGCAAATTATAAACTATACAATGGTTATTGATGGAAATAAGACAGTAACGTTCAATATTGGTCATGAACTTACTATGACTGTTGATGAAGATGCAAAGAATGGAATTGCTGATTATCTTATTAATGGTCAAAAAGTATCTGGTTTAGGACAAACAGGATATGTTGCCGTTTCTGCAACAATTTCTGCTATTGGTGGAAGTGGAATTGTAACAATTACAGAAGATGCTGGTTTTATATTCAAATCAACAGCGATTACTATAGATGATTTTAAGAAAATTTTGACAGAAGAATATTATTTCAAAGCAAATAGTCAAAGTAATCCTATTAATGTAACTACTAATAGAGAAGCAGCAGACTATAAGATTTATATAGATGGTTCTTCTTCAAATTATTATTCTGTTTCTTGGAATGGCGATAATAATGAATTTGGTGGTTTAGATAATACTGGTGTATATATTAATGTTACTTTTGATTCAAAACCTGAAAATATTCAAAAAGCGATAGATAATGCAAACCTTGTTATTACAAGAGAAGGATATAGCATTGTCTCAACATCTTGGAAGAGAACTACAGGGAATTTGATTGATGTAAATAATAACTTTACTATTGCATCAGATATTCATGTTGTTCCTGTATGGAATAAGACAAGCAACACAACAAAATCAAATCAAGATTGGGCAAGTGATGTTGGAACAAATAAAGTATTCTATCTTTATAATGAACACGATGTCATAAATGGAAAGATGACTGGTTCTAATATTGGCGATAAAAGCCAACCTGAAATTGATTATATTTTAACAAATGGTGAAAAAATTACTGGATTTGGTTATGAGATTACATTTACTCCTAAAGATGGTGGAAATGTAGAAACATCTACAATTAATTCATTAAATCTTAATATTTCAAATTTCTTAAAGGCTGGAACATATCAAGTTATATTCTTTATAAATGTTTCTGATACTTTAAGTGAATCAATTTCTTATACTGAAAAAAGTGGTGTTCTTACCTTTACAATGGAAAAGAATGAAATTGTATTCTATGGCAACGATGTTCACTCTTACTATACTGGAACAACAGAATTTGTAGTGGTTAATGAAGGTGAAGGTGGAGTTAACAATGAATATGGTTCATTCCTTTATAGATATGATTGGAATGGAACAGACCTTTCAGTTTCTGCCGATAAAATAGAGATTGGCGAAGTTGAAAATTATTTCCAAACAATGTCAATTTTTGAGTCAAGTGGGAACTATAATGCTGGTGGAAATAAATCATTAAAACTTTATTTGAATATAGGTGCACTTGGAAACAAATATGGCACAATTTATAGTGATTTATTTAGCAATGTTACAAAAGATGGAAACAACTACTATACATTTATGAATACTGATTCTGATAGTTTTGTTACTATTGAAAAGGCTAAATTTACAATAACATTTACATCAGGTTCTGCTTATTATTTTGATGGTGTAACAACAATTGTTTATACAAATACAAGTAAAATACAGTTCAATTCTGGTGCTTCTACATTTACTTATGGATATGATAATATAACATTGAAACCTAATGCACAACCTGGGATTTATAAGGGTGCAGAAGATCATGCAACTGATAGTGCAAATTTTGATATAAATGGTCTATATATTGAAGGTCATGAAAGTGATTTAGATAGCAATTTTGAATGGAATATAAGCAAAAACTCAAGTTTTGAATTATTAGATTCAAAAAATGCCATTCAATATAATTATAGTCCTAAATATTTAACTGCCGTTTCTGGCAAGTTGGTTGAAGGGCTTGCAGATAATTATAAACAAATCTATGAAACATTATCTATTGTAGATGTTATGGTTAATGGTTCTGCTGTAACAATCCCTAACACTAATCAATATAGTTATAGTGTTGATAATCAAGTTCTATTTAGTTTTGTAAACAACAATACAAATAGTTTAAAAATTTATATTAATAATGATTTAATTTCTTCAGAAACAACTTTATCTTTCGGTGTTCAAGTAAATCTTTCAACAGAAAGAAGCAAAACGTTATCTATCCTTTCATGGGGAACTAGTTTAAACTCTGCTGATTATGAATCGCTTCTTGATTCTGTATTTACTGGGGCTAATCCATATATAGTTACGGTTGCGGCAAATTCAGAAAATAAAACAACTTATGCTGTTATGACAGATGTTGTTAAATTAAATCTCGATTATAATGGTGGAAAGAAAGACGGAAAAACAAGTGAAGTAATCTATCTTTCTGCTATGAATGGTAATTTGGATATTACAAATCCAACTCATGATTACCAAGGTTTATCATTCAATAATTATAGCAATCCAAAGACAAGCAATATTACTGTTACTGTCAGTGATGGCAAAAATGTTATAAAGGTTGTCAAAGGTGGTGGTGCTGAAACTTTGAAGGCTAGTTGGAATTTTGATAAGATAGTTGCTTCTCAAACTCAAACAGCATTAACCAAGAAAGCAAGTGTCGGAGGCTTTAGTTTAGGACTTAATGAATGGACAAATATTACTTATCCTGATAAAACTACAAACAAAACTTATACACTTACTCATGACAGCATTAACTTTAATTTTAACAGCAATGACAACTCGTTCTTAATTGTTAATGCTAATGGTCTTGCTGAAGTCTCTATGAGTGGAGATTATGTTCTTAATGTTTCTGTAACTTATAACGATGGTGTTCAAGAGCCTCAAACTAGAACTCTAACCTATACATTAGATTTAACTATTGAAATTAATACAATAGGTATTTCTAAAGATGATAGTCATTTGACATTCAATAATTCAAATCAAGAAGGAAATGTTTCTGTTGATGTTTATTTGAATGGCACTAAAAATGAAACAATACTTTTAAGTGCTTTACCTATTAAAGACAATTCTGGGTCAGGCAAAGGTTTTTATGTAACAACAAGTTCTACAAAAGGCTATACTCAAATCAATCAAGCAGACACATATACTGTTACTGCTGTAATTGATAGTTCACTTACTGGTGTTTATACACTTGAAAGTGGAAAGGAAAGTATTACAGTTGTCGTTGATCAATTTATAATTAATTTGAAAGATTATCAAGACCAAATTAATCTTTCAAAAGTATTTGGAACAAATGATCCTTCTCCTATTAGTGCAACTTTAACTATTAAAGAAAATGCAAATGATAGTGTTAAGGTTGAGTTTACCAGAGATTTAGGAAGTGGTAGTGAAGCAATTGGACAACATTTGCTTACATTTAGCAAGATTTCTTCTGCAGATGATGAAGCAAATTATGATGTAAATACAGAAGGTTTTGAAGAATATTTTGAAATTACTGTTCCAGAGACAAAACTTCAAGTAAATCTTGGTGGAAAACTTATTTATACATACAATGGATACGTTCTTAATAATTTAACTGTTGAATTTAACGGAACAAATTATACATTAAAGGGCACTGCTGGCGAAGAAGAAATAGAGATTAAGTTTGACATGTATTATATGGCAGGAACTTCAAGAGTTGAAATCCCAGCCGATCAAAAAGAAGTTTATGCTGGTTATGTTACATTTGCAAGTGCCAATGCAAACAAAAAAGCAGGAACTTATGATTTCAACGTTAGTCTTTCTACAACTGCTGAAGGTGGATGGAGTGGAGTAGAAATTGTAAACAAAGATAATGCAAAAATAGTTGTTGAAAATAGAACTATTACTGTAACTGGTGCAACAAAAACTTTTGACCAAACTAGCGAATTTGTTTATAACAATACATCTACTGCATCAAATACTGCAACTTTAACAATAGACAATATTGTTACAGTTGGGGACATCACAGACCAAATTCAAGTTTCAGGAAAGTTTGCATCTGAACTTGCTGGTCAGCAAAAAATAACTAATATCACTCTAGATGGTGTTGGTGAATATGAAAATTATGTTCTTGAAATGACTGAAGGGCTTGAAATTCTTGTAAATCCTTCAACTGAAACTATTGATGTTACATCTTCTGTAAATAGTTTGCAGTATGGTCAAATTACAAGTCAAACAAGCATATCAAATTTACTTACACTTGTTCCTATTAGTTATAACGGTGGACAAATAAATAATATTTATATTACTGCTGAAGGTTATGAAATAACTAACAAGGTATTCTCAAACGGAACATATCTTAATGTTAATACATGGACTTTTGTTTATACTATGACTTCTACAAATTATACTTTTGGAGAAGAAGTAGGTAGTGTCGGACAAAAGTATACAAAAACATATAGCCTTTCAATTACAATTAATCCAATCGCAATTACAATAAATAATGCACAAGGAAAAACAATCACAAAACAATATGATGGATATGCAAATGTTCTTGATAGTTTTGTTAAACAAAATGTAAATGCTAGCGAAGGATATTATACTTCAAGCGGAATTTTACCTGGGGATATTATCACAGTAGATAGTGCTGTTTATGAAAATGAAAAGATTGGTAATGCAAAAGTTATTACTGCAACTTTAAGTGGTGATAACAATAACTATACAATTACACAAAATATTGTTGGTAATATTACAAATGTTGCACTTATTTTCAACAAATATCTTGAAACAATTTCTTGGGTTGATGATGGAATCGATGAATTTGGAAATGCTGATCCATTAAACATTACTTACACAGGAGATTTAGATGCTGTTATTAATACAATTTTAAGTGTTCCATCAAGAGCAACTAGAGTTGGTTATACTCAAACAGGTTGGACTTATAATGATGTTAATATGTCTTCAGTAGATTTTGATAAAGAAGCATTCCTTCAAGATGCTGTTGACAACAAATTAACAGGTATTACTATTGATGCCGTTTGGGAAATTAATCAATATACTGTTCAAATTGATCAGGGAGATAATACTGTTGTAAGTCATGATAGTGTATCGTTCCCTAAAACTGTAAATTATTGGGATACAATCTCTGATATAAAAGTTAATGCAAATGAAGGTTATACTTTTGAAAATGTTACATTAAATCAAAACAATGCAACACTTTCAATGACAGGTCAAACAACAAATAAAGGAACATTTACTTTAACTCATATTACTGGAGATTTGACTGCAACTATTGTTAGTGAAGAAATTACTGTTAGAATTATCATAGATTACAATAATCCAGAAAGTTTCATAGTTGATACAGATAGTGCTGGTTGGACTGGTGGTGTTAAAGATAGAATTCTTAAATATTCAGAACTCTCATCTCAAGATTTGCCTGTTTTATATGTTACAACTGAAAACACTTATGACTTTGATAGATGGACAAATACATCAGGTTCAACAAGTCTTGGCTCAAATATTTGGGAAAGAATAAAAAATGCTGGATTTGATTTTGATTTTACTCAAGACAATCTTGACGGATATACATTTAAAGCAAATTGGACTGAAGCAGAACTCTCAATTACTTTGAATGTTGGAAATAATGCCCAAGCGTCATTATATATGGATAGCACTAGTGGAACTAAATTAACTGCTGGTTCTGATGGAACATATAAAATTCACTATAATGATACAGTGGCTGTTGTCGTAAATAGTGATGATTGGTATAAATGGACAAATACGACTATTCAAGGAAATGTTGTTTCAATTACTGGTGATATTACTTCAAATAATCAAGCAACAGGAAAAACTGATGGACAATTCGTTCTTAATACTATTCATTCATCTTTGACTTTAACTATTGCTATTGACGGTATTGATATTACATTTACAACTTCTTACACAAAACCTGCTGGGGCAGATATTATTGAAGGCAATGGAGATATAACAGGTGTATATGATGCCGATCAAGGAGATATAACTCTTGGAAATGTTATTGCTTATTATAATCCAGAGGCAGGAACTTATCTTCAAGACTATTGGATAAATGGAGATAATGAGTTTACTAAAAATAGTGTTGTTAAAAACCTTATAACATCAATTTATGGAAGCATTCCAACAGAAGATATTTCTCTTGAACTTATTGCACATTTTGTAGGTCAAGAATATACAATTACTTTTGATAAAGGGACTCCTAAGGTTGGGGCTGATGGTAGGCCAGTAGAGGCTGAATTTGTTGGCGATGACGCAGGAAAAGACCCTGTTACAAGAACTTGGATTTACGGAGATATTATTTCAAATATGCCAGTTGTTGAAGCACAAGGTCAGAATTATTCTTGGGTAAACAACAGTGGTGAAAGTTATGCTGATGGAAGTCAATTTATTACTGACAATCCAAGCAGTTCTTTAGTAATGACTTTAACTGCAAACTGGACAGAAATTCATTATAATGTTCAAATTTCATTTGCAGGCAAAACTGATAAAATAACTAAAGTAACAGTTGATGATCGTGAATATCAAGAAAATACAAATGCTTCTGCGTTGTTTAACACTAATAAATCATTTGTTTTCACTCTTGAAACTGGATATGAAATTGATGCTGCAAATACAAAAATATTGACAGACGATCATATTGCTGATTATGAAGATGCAGTTTTAAGTGTTCGAGGAAATACTGTAACAATTAGAGGAATTCAAGGAAATATAACTGCACAAGTTTCTATTAAAGCAAAAGATTATACAATAACTATCCAAAAAGAAACTCCTGAAAATATTTCTAAAACATCTTTTGATGTTTCTTATGACCAAGATATGACAGGATTCTTCTCGGGAACAACTTTTGCTCGTGATGGCTATTTGATAAATTCGTTAAAATCAGGTGCAAGTGATTTCGCTGTTTCTGCTGATGGTGGAAAAAACTGGACATTCAATGCTCCATTTGTTGAAGATGGTGTTTATAAAAACGATGGCGACCTTGTTTTAAAAGCATATTGGTCATCTCAAAATAATTATGTTGTTGCACAAACAGAACCAGTTGTTGGTCTTTATTTCAATGGTTCTAGTCAAAAAATTGCAAACAGCACTTTATCTACAACAAAAGGTGGCGAAACTGTTGCAATAGGTAATACTCTTGCAAATGGTGATAAGGTTGTTGATATTTACTATATGCTTGATGGCAAGAGATATGAAATAGAAGCAGATAATTCACTTCTTTATAGAAATGTTTTGGCAGATAAAGACGTTTACATTGTTGTTGCTTTACATGATACTCTTGTTGATGGGACAAATTCAATTACTTATACTATTCAATCTCAAGTAAAGAAAGTTACACTTTCTCCAAGTGATATAACATTTAAAGATACTTCTCTTAAGACATATTATAGTGGAACTGAAAACTTCAATGTAACTGAAGATTTTAGTCAAGGAACTTGGCATTATGTAGATGATACTCAAATTACAGAACTTACATTTGCTAAAGTTGTTATAGTTGATGAAACTGGTTTATATAACGTTGGTGATAGTTACACTGTAAAATATTACTTTAATGCAACAGGTGAGTTTGACATTGCAAATTATACAGGTCTTTCAAAAGAAGGTTCTTATTATGTTTATACTACAGATGAAGTTACTGCAACTATTGTAGCAACTCCAATTACTATTACAGTTTCAGGAATGGCTTTTGAAAATGGTGCAAATCAGGAAGTTATTTCTTACAATATTGCAAAACCTGACTTTGTTTCAGGCTTTGATGTAGAAATTACATATATTGAAACAAAAGGAATAATTGCAGGCGATTATAAAACTACAGAACAATTTAACATCACAGGAACTGTTAAAAATGGAGCAGACGACAAAACTTCAAACTTTGTTTGGGTTATTGCAGGTTCTTACACTATTGTTTCTTCAGATGAGGCTTACAAGGTAGGAACTGATGTTAAATATTTTGATACTAAATCTATTGCTGATAAAGATGATATTAATGTTTCTTTAATTAAATATAGTTATAATGGAACTACAGCAGAAATAAGTCAAGATAGAAACTTCTTTAACCTTGTTGCAGATGACAAACTTATATTCTCTGTTTCATCTAATGGAACAAATGCTCCTTTAATTCAAGTTGCAAATGGAGAAACTATTACATTTACATTTGAAATTGATGGAACTATGGCTGTTCTTACATGGACAGAAAATCTTCAAGTTGATTCTCTTATTTCAACGTTAAATCTTCTTGATAAGGAAGGAAGTCGTGAATATACTCAAGAATTTAGTAATAAAGCAACTATAAATGCTGTTCTTACTGATTACAAAGCAGTTTTGTTAAGTCTTGGCGATAAAGGTGGAAACCAAGGATATATTTATGTTCAATTAAATGGTGCTACTGCCGAGGCTGTTGTCAGCGAAGAATGGACTGGATTTGAATTCGCAAGATGGGATACTGTAGGTAGTGGTGTTAGTGCTGAAGGAAATATTATTTCAGCAGGTGCAGATGCTAAAATTACAACAACAACAATTACTGCAATTTGGAGATTAGTTGCACCGACAGGTGATTCGGTTGATGAAATCTTAAGAGATGCAAAAGCATCTTATGACGGAATGATTGACCCTATAAATCTTTCACATTTACTTACAAATGGTATTACAAATAAGAATGAAGATGCAATTACTTATTCTTATAGTTGGCAAAAAGGCGATGAAGTTTTACATACTTCAGAAGATGGATTTACAGTTCTTGCAAACACTAATTCTAATGGAACATACAAACTTGTTATTACTGCAAGTCGTTCTGGTTATAATTCTAAATCTGCTGAATTTGAATTTACTCTTACGATAAATAAACTTACTATTACAAACGTTACTTTAAGTTCTGCAACATTTACTTATGCAAATAAGGATTTTGTTCCTGATATAACAGTATCATTTGAAGGGGATAAATTAGGATTTGATAATGTAAATCTTGCACTTATGCTTAATCATAAAGATAATTTACCTTATTATTTCACATTGGCAGGATTATCTACAACTGAAATTAAAAATGCAGGAGAATATACTCTTACATTAAATCTTGAGCCAACAATATTTAATGATTATGATTTTGCTCCTTCAGTTACAGTAAATCGTGCTGATTTAGTTATTTCTCAAACAGATGTTGAAACTGAAAAAATGGATAGCAAATTGTTTGGAGAAAATGACCCAGCATTTAGTTTTAAAAGAACTATGTTTGCAGATGGAAATCCTGAAGAAATTACAATTTTCTTGGGTAGAGTTGCTGGAGAAGGTGTAGGAACTTACAACTTTAATACAGTTTCATCTTCTAGTGATGAAAACTTTAATGTAACTCTTAATGCTGATGGTGTAATCTTTACAATTAAGCCATCTAACTTTACACTTAATATAAAAATAAATAATATTATTTCAATGGTTTATAATGGTGGAACTCCAACTTTTGTAACAGAGTATTCTGAAGAACAAGGGGCATGGATTATAAAAGTTGAAAATACATCTTCAACAATTACATTATCTTACACAGCAGATGATGGAGAAAGATATCTTTCTGGAGAACTTTATAAACTTGCACTTGAAAACATTTCATTTGCGATGTCAAAAGCAATAGATGTTTCAAGTTATTTTGGAGAAAGTTTTGAAGTTACAGCAGGTGAAGGTGCAAACTTTACTACATTTAATGTTACTGGTGAGTTTGATATAACTCAAAGACCTTTAACAATAGTAAAAGTGGAAAAAGTATTCGATAGAAATAATTTAATTAATGATCAAACTATTGTTAGATTTAGCAATTTGATTCAAAATGATAAAATTATTCTTACAGGTAACTTTGCTCAAACTGTTGTTGGAGATCAAATCGCTCTTCAAAATCTTGCTTTATCTGGTGCTGATGCAAATAATTATTCTATAGTAAACCATGATTTCAAAGGTGTAATTACACCTAAAGCAGTTACAAATGTAGTAGTTGGTGTTATAGAAAGTAATCATACTTATGGAAATTTAAGTCAAAGCACATTGCTTCAAGCATTTATTGATAATGTTCAAGGAGTTACTCTCTCAATAGATGGTGAAACTAATGACCTTACTAATGGTTTTGCAACAGTTTCTGGTTGGACTGTTGAAGAACAATATTTATCAACATCTAAAAACCTTAAGGTTGGCAGAGATATTGTTAAAATTATAATATCTTCAGATAACTTTACAGGGCTTGCTGAAAATGGATATGAAGTTACACTTGTAATTCAACAATTAGAAATAGATTTATCAACAGTTGCAATTGTTAAAAATTATGATGAGACAACTGATATGCCAAAAGATCTTAATACAAATATTAACAATTATATCTTAACTGGTGATATCGTTCAGATTGATAAAGATGCAAGTAAGTATGCTGATAGTGGAGTAGGAACTAACATTAAAGTTACTTTGGTTTTAACAGGGCAAGATAGTGCAAATTATAAAGTAAAAGATAATGTAACAGGTATAATTAATGAATATTCTATTACATTTATTGTTAATGCTACGACTGAACATAATGATCTTGTAAGTGATGGGGCTTTTGTTGAAGATGGTGAAACTCCTGTTGTGAAAGAAACATCTTTCTCATTCAAATATCCTGCAACGATGACAGGGGAAGAAATCATTAAATCAATGAAATATCCTTCAAGAAAAGGATATACTCCTGTAGGTTGGAAATATCTTCAAGGAGAAGAATATATTTCAATTACTGCAGAAAATGTTATAGATTTATTAAAACAAATCGCAAATGATGAAACAAATATTGATTCTCAAATTAGTATTTATACTGTTTGGGAAATAGATAGATATTCTATTAATGTTTCTGGTAACAATATGGCAAAATTTGAGGTTACAGGTGAAAATGTTACTGGAAATGCAGAAACTGGTTATTCTGTTCGATACTTCTCGGATATTGCAATTTCTGTTGAAGGAAATAGAGGATATAAAGTTCGAGCATACAATATTGCTCAAGGTGATAACAAAGGAAATGACCTTTCTGATGTTGGAAACAATACAGGAACTGCAACTATCAACAAAGTTGGTTCTAATGTAAACTTTATTGTTACTTTTGACGAAATAGAAATCACTATAAATATTGATGTTAATATCCCTGAATATACTGCAAGAACAGATAAAGAAAACTTAACTTTAACTTATAAATATTCAGAACTTGCTTCTCTCACAAAAGAAAATCTTCCATCTCTTACTGTAACCAATGGAACTTATTATTTAAGTGGATATAATTATAATGATGATATCGCAATCAATGATGAGACTTTGAAACAAATTATTGATACAATCTTCCCTGTTCTTTCTAGTGATGAAGAAACAACATTCAAAGCAGTATGGACAGGAGAAAATTATACTGTAACATTTGATTCACAAGGTGGCGATCTTAGTGGAACAAATCCTATCAATGTAGTTTATGGAAGTGCATTTACTGAAAAATTCCCTGTTGCTTATATCCCTGGAAAGAGTAATATTTGGGTTGCTCCAGATGGATTAAGTTATGTTGATGGGGATATATTCCATTCAATCGGAACAGTAAATACTGATGGTGGATATAAGATTACACTTACTGCAGAATGGCATAACAATCCTTATGATTTGACTCTTGAATTTAATGATAAACTTTCTATTATTACATCAGATGGCGATGCAGTAAATACTGGAGATGTATTTGAAATAATTTATGAAGAAGAATCTCTCACGATTATAGTTAATCCAAATCAAGGTTATATCTTTGATGTTGTAAATAAAGACACTTTCAAGGGAGATGTTGAAATTGATGGAAATAAAGTTACTATTTCAAATCTTACTGAAGATGGCACTTTAACTTTGACATCTCTTCCAGATGATAATACATTATCTATTTCAATAAATTATATTGATGGTTATACCGTAAAAGTTGATGGTGTTCCTTATGAAGATGAAGATTTGTCAAGAATTATAGCAAAAACAGAAAGTGAAGTTGAAATCACATTTAATGCTAAAAAAGGTTATGAATTTGATGATACATCTGCTTATTTAACAGGAAATGGTAATATAGAATTTTCAATTTCTGAAAATAAGAAGACATTAACTGTAACTTGGAAGAATTATGTTGATGATGCTACACTTACTGTTACAGGAGTTCCTTCTGATAATATCGTTACTATCCCTGACATAAGTTCAATGTTTGACTCACTTACTTTAAATGGTCAAAGCATTAACACAAAGGGTGATACATTTACTATAAAAACAGCACAAACTCTCACTATAATTGGAAGACTTTGTTATGGTTATGAAAATGCAGTTATGACATCAACTTTACCTGAAGGAAGTATTATAAGCCAAATCAATAATTGGGTAAATGCTGATAAAGCATTCAGTTTCTCAGGTATTATCGAAAATATTGACGAGAATTTTGAAATAGCATTTACTGTTGATGAGCGAACTTATAACTTTGTTGTTATGGTAACTGAAGGTCAAGAAGAATTCGGAAGTATTGTTTCAGAAGCGAATGTAACTGCTAAATTTAATGGTCAAATAACGCTAGAAGAAAATACTCTTAGAGATGATTATATTTTTGCAGGTTGGTCTATAGCAGATACTATTCTTTCTGTTGATAGCAAGTTTACATTAAATATTGATAGTTCAATTAAAGACTTATTAGAATCTTTTGAACATGATACAGAAATTTACATTTATGCAACATATAAAGAAAAAATCTTCACTGTTTCATTCAAAGCAGGGAATAGAGGTGAATATACATTCTCTCAAGACGGGTTAGAAGAAACTAGAGTATATGGAACTAATACTATTGTAAGAAATCTTAATCTTGGAAGTGATATCATTATTAAACTCAAAGCCGATGAAGGCTATGAATTTGATAAATTGTTGATAGATGAAGATGAAGCGACTGAAGAACAATATACTTATAATGAAGATGAACAAACCATTACAATTCCTGTTCCTGTAAATGATCCTATGACATTAATCGAGGTTACATTTAAGGCAAGTGAAGCGTATGTTTCAGTTCAAGCCGGTATTCAAATTAACTATGATGTAAACTTAGGTTCAAATGAAGGTGGAAATGTATACATTGCAAATGCTCAAGGAGAGATTTTTGAAGAAGACAGTGGTCTTTATCTTGACAATGGTGGAACTCTCATTGTAGGTGCTGATTACAAATTAAAATCATATACTGACGAAACAATCTATTTTGTTGCTATTCCTAAGAGTGGTTTTACTGCTTCGATGAAATGTTTAAACAACCAAGTTGTTATGAATGAATACGATATTGGTGGTGTTCATGTATATTCATTTAGTGGTGTTAAAGATGGAATGCAAGTTCAAGCAATCTTTACTGCTAAAGAAAATGATGTGCAAATTAAATATGTTGTTGAGGGTTCAACTGAAACTGTAATGGGTGGAAGAATTGTTGTTGATACATCTTCAGCATTTGTATCTGCAAGCAGTAACAGCACACAAGATGTGTCTGTTGGAATTATTACAGGTGCAGATCTTATCTTTACAGCAAATTCAGGTATCGCATATAACCTTGTTACTAATGAAGATGGCACATTAAAATATGATATTGAGTATTTAGGTGAAGATATCTTTGAAGGAATTATAACATCAGGGTTAGTGCAAGAAAGTGATATTATAATGACTGGATATTCAAATACTGCAAACTTTAATATTACAAATGTAAATACAAGTGCAATCATATATCTATATGTTCAACCAAAGACATATAACTTGAAATTCTATGTTAATGAAACTCAATCTGTTGTTCTTGAAGATGCTCTTATCTATGGCGAAGAGTTCTCAATTTCAGGCTTAACAGAAGAAGAACGTGGAATTATTTTCCAACAAAGAAGTGGCTTTACTCTTGGTGGATACTTTACTAAACAATTAGGACAAGGTAAACAATATATTGATAAAGATGGAAATATCTTAAGTGCTTGGCTTGAAGATGGTTATACATACAATGGAACTACTTATGACCCAGATGCAAACTTCAGTGTTATTGATAATACATTTACTATTTATGCCGCTTGGCTTTATAATAAATCTTCAATTACAATCAACTTTGTTCCAGAAGGTTTCGATAATAAACTTTCTGATGTTGAAATAGATGATATAATCGTAAATATCAATAATACAGCATCTTGGACAAATCAGGATAATAAATGGTATGCTGAAGTAGTTTCTGGAACTTCTCTTAAAATTCAGGCTTATGAATATGAAGGATATGAATTCAAATATTGGCTTATTTCAGTTGATGGTGGTGAGCCTTCAATTAAAGCATCAACATTTGAAATGACTTTCCCTCAAGGTAATTATGTTATAGAAGCAATATATCATCCAAAATTTACAATTACTATCGAAAACTTACAAAATGGTTCAGCCATTGGAGGAACAAGTTCATTATTACAAAATGGAGCAGTTGTTACTGGAATTAGTTATGACCCAGCACAACAAGTAACTTTAGAAGCAGTTGCTCAAGAAGGTTATAAATTCTTATATTGGGAAAATACTTTAACAGGTGAGAGAATTTATGGACAATTTGATAAAGCAAGTGGCAAAACTACTTACGCATTTGAAAATTTAGTTTCAGAACCTCTTTACTTGAAAGCAGTTTTTGAAGGAAAATCTGTAACAATTAATCTTGATTATTCAGATGTTGCTTTACATCATGAATTAGTAGGTGTATATGTAAATGGTGAACTTGTAGATTATGATAATCCATTCATAGCGAAGATTGGAGATGAAATTTCTATAGAAGTAATCAAACATCTTGGCTATGGTTTTGAAATGATTGGTGGAAATTTTGTTCAATCAATTGCATCAAATGGGAATATAAGATTTACCTATACTTTAAGTGTAGAAGAACTTACTGTAGTTGATGAAGACAGTTATAAACTTGATTTGAAATTTAATTCAACTCGTGAAGAAATTAAATTTAAGTTTAATATTGTTGTCGATGATGCAATAGATGAAACTGAATTCTCAAAAGCAGGAAAACTTACATTTGTAGATGCTGAAGGTAAGGAACATGATACTGCTGGAAATAACTTATTCTCAACTCCATTTGGTAAAACTGTTTATTTGAAAGTTGAAACATTTGCAAATTATCAAATAACACGTATTATGTTACAAATAGATTTGCTTAATGATATAACTGTTTTGCTAGACAATGGTAAGATTGTAATTGATGAAAACTTTATGGAAACATATTTTGCTTATGAAGTTGAAATAACAGTTTATTTTGAACGTTTAGTTTGGATAGATGAAGAATTCCGATCAACGACATTGCAAGGTAGTGGAACTGAAAATGATCCATTCTTAATACATGATGCTCAAGATATGGCATTTGTTGCTTATGTTGTAAATAATGGAATAGTTTTAGGGGATACAAATTATGCTGATTGTTATTATAGAGTAACATCAGATATTGATTTCTCTGGTAAGTATTGGGAGCCTATAGGGACTGAAGAACATCCATTTAATGGTGTTATGGATTTAGGAGGATATCAACTTCGCAATATTCTTCATTATAAATCATATTCAAACCCTACGACTTCTTATGGTGGACTATTCTGGCATTTAACAGAAAAGGCACAGGTAATACAAAATGATTATACCTTAATTATTGTATTATCAGTTATCGGTGGCTTAATCTTCTTGTTACTTTTAATTCTTCTTATTATATTACTTGTAAGAAGAAATAAGAAAAAGAAACTAGACGAGATTGCAAACGAATAAAAAAGATACTCTATGATTTATTCATAGAGTATTTTTTTAATTTAATAAAATAAAAAAAATAAAATATAAATCACATAATAGAAACTTATTATTGAATTTTTTTCTTTTTTTTAGTATAAAATAAAGTATTAATAAAATAGGTAAAAAACCAAATAAGAAAGTTAAACTACTAAATAACATATTATACCTCCAAGTTAAATTCACTCATTGCAAAGTAATCTTTATTTCCTATCAAAAGTACTTTATCAATATTATTATCATTTAGATATTCTAAATAATTAAATTTTT
>ENA-OPNI01000093-OPNI01000093.1-human-gut-metagenome-genome-assembly--contig:-NODE-93-length-30862-cov-2.088324_pt1 | contig 30862 bp, 23 predicted proteins | sample MGYA00241538_ERZ501773 | MGnify/ENA primary metagenome ERZ501773 (study PRJEB25962, sample SAMEA2042556) | human gut metagenome | biome: human gut; feature: human-associated habitat; material: faeces...
TGCCCTTACGGCTATAGCCCACGGTATCGCCGGCCGGCACATGACGCAGCTGTAGGATTGTCGTCTTCAATGTCGACACATTGTTCAATATTCCATTGGTACGGGGATCGATGCCATAGAGACCCAGACCCAGACGGCACATCTCCATCTGACGCTCGGGGAAATGCTCAATACCTGCAGAATTATCAATGTGACGGAGAATCTTATGGTCGAAGGCGGCCTGCAGCTTATCGCTGCCACGACGGAACTTGGCATACTGCTCTGCGGAGAAATCGTCGAAGTTGTCACTGTCCGATCCTACGAAGTGAGAGAATACGGAACGAGGAATGACAGCGTTCTGATGCTTCAGCCGGTCGATAAGCTCATCCATGTCCTTATCCGGATCGAAACCGAGACGGTGCATGCCCGTATCGAGCTTGATATGGACCGGATAGTTGGTGATGCCCTCCTTCTCGGCAGCCTTCACAAGGGCATCGAGCAGACGGAAGGAATAGACCTCAGGCTCAAGATCGTAGTCGAACATGGTCTTGAAGGCCGACATCTCGGGATTCATGATCATGATGTTCGACGTGATGCCATTGCGGCGGAGCGTCGCTCCCTCATCAGCCACTGCCACGGCAAGATAGTCGACCCGATGATCCTGCAGCGTCTTGGCGATCTCCACGCTGCCTGCGCCATAGGCGTCGGCCTTGATCATGCAGACGAGCTTCGTCTCAGGCTTCATGAAAGAGCGGTAATGGTTGAGGTTCTTTACCACGGCATTGAGATTCACCTCCAACACCGTCTCGTGCACCTTCTCCACCAGCAGCTCGGTGATACGGTCGAATCCGAAGGCACGGGCACCCTTCAGCAAGATCACCTCATCGCGCAGCGTCTGGAAAGCCTCGCTGCGGATGAAGGCCTCCACCGATTGGAAGAAGCACCTGTCGGCAATCTCGATCTTGTCGGCATACTGGGTTATCACACTACCGATGCCGATGAAACGCTGTACACCGCGCTTCACAGCCAGGCGGTTCACCTCAGTATAGAGCTGATCGGGAGCCACGCCACTCTGCATGATGTCGCTCAAGATGAGTGTGCGGCGACGTCCGCGATGATCGGGACGACGGTTCATAAAGTCGAGTGCTATGTCGAGCGAATTGATGTCGCTGTTGTAAGAGTCGTTGATCAGCGTACAGCCATGACGGCCCTGCTTCACCTCAAGACGCATGGCGATGGGCTCCAGACGAGTCATGCGCTCTGCAAGCACGTCGGGCTGCAGACCCAGATAGAGGGCCACGGCAGCACAGATAACCGAACACGTCACCGAGCCTTCGTCGATGAACGGCAACTCATAACTGTGAGCCTCTCCACCTTTATATATATAGGTAATACGCGTAGAAAGCTCTTTCTTCTCTATTGAGGCGACATACATCGGAGCCTCCTTGTCGAGGGTAGACCAGCATAGCTTCTCACCCTGGAAATCAGACAGGGTATCGGCCGTGCTCTTCACCGTCGCATCATCCGCGCCGTACACCAATACCCGCGCATCATGGGCCAAAAGAAGCTTCTCGCGGCACTTGGCCTCCATCGAGGCGAAATTCTCCTGATGGGCGGCACCCAGATTGGTCAGCACGGCGATGGTCGGCTGGATGATGTCGCGCAAAGGCAACATCTCGCCCGGCTGGCTGATACCAGCCTCAAAGACGCCTACCTGCGTGTCCTCATTCATCAGCCATACCGACAGAGGCACACCAATCTGTGAATTGTACGAACGTGGTGAACGCGTCACATTGTAGTCGGCGGAAAGCAACTGGTAGAGCCACTCCTTCACCATCGTCTTACCATTGGAACCGGTAATGCCGACAATGGGGATGTTGAACTCATCACGATGACGCTCTGCCAGACGCTGAAGGGCCTCACGCGTGTCTGGCACACGAAGGAAATTGGCATCAGGATAGGTGGTGTCGCAGGCGGCAGGCACCTCCGATACCACAAAGTTGCGTACTCCCCGGCGATAAAGCTCAGGAATATAATGGTGTCCGTCGTTGCGTTCGGACTTCAAAGCAAAGAAAAGCGTCTCCTCAGGAAAACAAAGGGAGCGGCTGTCGGTGAGCAGAAAGCTGATCGTAGTGTCACTCCGGCCGTAGCGTCGTGCTCCGATGAGCGTTGTCACTTTTTCGATCGAATAAGTCATTTCCAGTTATTCTTTTATTTACACTGCAAAAGTATTAAATTTCTCTTTGCCATGGAAAGAAAAACTTGTTTTTTTTCTTTTCACCCTACTCCAACCCCTGCCACACAGTCACGGGCCTCACACAAAGTACCCAATCATCCGAATGAAAACTTCTGCCGCGACATTATCGACTATAACGTTATAACCATCTGATCAACAACGACATAGTATCCAGACAGACTTATACGAAGACCTTCGTCGTGCACTACTCAGAGGATTAAGCCCGTATTCTCTTTGGACAGCAACCTTTTTATTTTATTTGGTTTATCCGGTGGCTTCTGCCCGACAATAATACAAGATCTTCAGATCTCTAATGATGATTTGAGTAGAAATAGTCAGGAAACACTATCACAATAAATACTGAAAAAATAAGCCTGCTGCAACTTTTCCCATCACTATCTCGTCTTACCGAAGAATAATGAGAAAACAAACGCCATAAACGGTTTCTGGAACAACCATTGTGTCCGATCCTGAATCGGCATGTGCTTCCCTATCCAAAATAACGATCCGGCAGAGGGTAGCTTTATCTACAAAATAAACGAACAAAATAAACAGTATGAAAAAAAGAACTCTACCATTATATATGGTACTCCCCACCGGACTGCTATTGGCCGGTGTCATCCCGTCAACAGCCTTTACCACAGCCCATGACAGATGGCCGGGCTCACAGAGCGACACCTTACGCAGCGACACTGCAGCCACCGACACATCTCTGTACAACAAGCAGATGCAACTCGGCGAAGTGACAGTCAGCGCACAACGGCCACTAGTGACGACTAAGATCGACCGCGTGGCCTACGACATACAGCACGATGAAGAATCGAAGACGAAGAATGTGCTGGAGATGCTCCGTAAGGTACCCTATGTGAGCGTCGACGGTATGGAAAACATCACGATCAAGGGATCGTCCAACTTCAAGATCTACAAGAACGGACATGAAGACCCTGCCTTCTCGGGACAGAGCGTGTCGCAAGTGCTCAAATCCATACCCGCCAACACCATCAAGCGCATTGAGGTGATCACCGATCCCGGAGCACGCGAAGATGCCGAAGGAGCCAAGACGATCCTCAACATCGTCACCATGGACAACTCGGGATTGGTCGGATACACCGCCACGCTGAATACCGGCATCGACTGGTACGGATCGCATGCCGACGGCGTGAACCTCATTACCCAGATCGGCAAATGGACATGGTCGGTCAACTACACTTTCTTCCACGACACCCCTCAAAGCAATAAGAATCATTCGGAATCGACGACTTTCTTCCCTTCCACCGGCATCACACAGACGACGAAGCAGAAAGACTATTCGAAGAACTCCGGACACTTCTTCGATCTCAGTGCCAGCTATGAGATCGACTCCCTCAATCTGCTCACATTCTCCGGAGGCGGGTGGTATTTCAACAGCAAGAGCCGCAGCTACATGACCAACATCGAGACGGATGCCGATGGAAACAACCTCTACAGCTACGACCAGTATCAATGGAATCCCGGAAAGAGCCCCGCCTATTACAGGCTGCACGGCCGCCTCGACTTCCAGCACAAGACCCATCTTGACGGAGAGACGCTCACTGCCTCCTACATGTACAGCGGATCATCTAACAAGACTGACCAGCAGAACGAGTTCAGTAATATACAGGGTGAGAATGTTCCCGACTATTCCGGCTATTTCTCCCACTCAAAGGAAACGGCTGACGAACACACTTTCCAGCTCGACTATGTGCGTCCGCTCTCAAAAGTCTTCAAGATCGAGGCAGGTGGAAAATATATCCTCCGACTCAACAGCAGCAATACCCTGATGAATTATGACGGGACGACAACGCTGCAGGACATGACAAGCCGCTTCAAACACAACACACAGGTGGGAGCAGCCTATGCGGAAGCGACTATGAACACCGGCAACTGGTCGGCACAGGCAGGTGTACGCTATGAGTTCAGTTATCTGTACGGAAAATATCCCGACGGCAGTGCCAAGAGCTTCCACCGCAGCCTCAACGACTGGGTACCCTCTGCCAGTGTGCAATACAAAATCAACGAAGGCAACACCATGAAGGCCAGCTTCTCCACATCGATCAACCGACCGGGCATCTCCTACCTCAACCCGGCACGCGTGGAAACACCGACCAGCATCAGTTACGGTAATGCCCACCTTGTGAGTGCCCGTTTCTATAATGCCGGACTTGAATTCACCCACTTCGACAAGAAGCTGATGCTCACCTTCTCACCCTCTTACTCTTGGCAGAACAACGACATCGGTAATATCAGGACCGTAGAGAACGACAAGACGGTATCCACATACGCCAATCAGGAAAAAGGCCATACGCTGGGCTTCAACCTCTACCTCCGCTACTCGCCCTGGAGCAAGACGACCCTGTCGATGAACGGCAGTGTGTACGACAATATGCTGAAGAACGACAACCTGGGACTGGAAAATCAGGCATGGTACGGATATCTCTTTACCTCCATACAGCAGAAACTTTTCTGGAAGCTCAATCTATACGGAGCCTTCTTTTGCAGCATGGGACACCCTGTCTCCAACGTGTCCGGCTACGGCAGCAACTGGATCAACCATTATCTCTCTCTGAGCCGGACATTCCTCAAGAATGACCGACTGAGCGTAAGCATAACCGCCAGCAACCCCTTCGGCAACAAGTGGCATGACTACCAGACCCGTATCTTCCAAGGCGACTACCACAGCCTGCAACACTATTGGATCAACCAACGCAGCATCTCTATCCGCGCCTCTATCAGGCTCGGATCGCTGAAGGCACGCGTGAAGACCGTCGACCGCTCCATAGAAAACAACGATGTGATCGGAGGAATGCAACAAGCCGGCGGAAACAAGAACGGACAACAATAAGAGCCATTCTTCTCCCATACCCGAGAACGCATCAAAATCACGATGATGATTTTGATGCGTTTTTTTATGGTCTTGCTTGCTTTTCCCGATATTATTTCCTAACTTTGTCCATATTACTATCGTTATCTGAAAATATGAAAACAACAACCCTTCTCCCGGCAGCCCTCATGGCAGCCCTCATGCTCACGACAGCACCGGCAACGGCGCAAGACATCATTCCTAAACCGACGAGCTATCTGCCTGCAGCCGGAGAGTTTGCACTGGCCAGCAGCGATGCCGCATACATCAAGGTAGACAAGCAATACCGGCCTCTCTTCTCCCAGATGCTCAACGAAATCTTTGACACACAAATCCCTAACGACAAAAATGGCGATGCCAGAATACGCATTGTCCAGACCGGTACGAAAGATGACGGGAAACAAGCTCCCTACGACGTGAAGTTGCAGGGCTATCAGCTGACCGTCAAGTCCTCGGGCATCACGCTCGAGGCTGCCACACCCATGGGACTGTACTATGGCCTGCAGACCCTGGCCGCACTCATGGACGAGAGCAAGCAGAACAATAAGGGCACGATAGCCGCAGCCACCATCACCGACACCCCCAACCTTCCTTACCGCGGACTGATGATCGACTGCTCACGCCATTTCTGGACCATCGACTTCCTGAAAAAGCAGATCGACATGATGAGCCGTCTGAAGCTCGACCGCCTGCACCTGCATCTCACCGATGCGGCCGGCTGGCGCATGGAGATCAAGCGCTATCCCAAGCTGACGGAGAAGACTGCCTTCCGGACAAAATCCAACTGGCGTGAATGGTGGGAAAGCGGACTGCGCACCTACTGCGACGCCACGACACCGGGAGCCTATGGAGGGTTCTATACACAGAAAGAGCTGAAAGAGCTCGTCGACTATGCTGCCCGGCATTTCATCACCATCATCCCAGAGATTGAGATGCCCGGACACAGCGAGGAGGCTACCTATGCCTATCCACAACTCTCCTGTGACGGCAAGACATCGGGCGAGCTGTGTATCGGCAATGAGGAAACCTATAAATTTCTGACCGACGTCCTAAAAGAGGTGATGAAGGTATTTCCGTCACCCTATATACATGTCGGCGGAGACGAAGCCGGTGGAGACCACTGGAAGAAGTGCCCGCGCTGCCAAGCCCTGATGAAGGAAAAGGGACTGCAAACGACCCAGCAGCTGCAGGCATACCTGATGCACCGCATCAACGAGTTTCTGGAGAAGAACGGACGCCATCTCGTCGGATGGGACGAGATGATGGACGGCGGCCTGCCCGAAGGATCTACCGTCATGGCCTGGCGCGGACCAAAGCAGGGATGGATGGCCGCAGCCCAGCAACACCAGACCATTTTCACCCCAGGCGAATATTATCTTGACTACTATCAGGACGCTCCCGGCACACAGCCCATCGCCATGGGTAGTTTCTCACCCCTTGAGACAACGTATGGCTTCAACCCCGTTCCCGACACGCTCGCCGCTTCTGTCAAACCTTATATAATAGGTGTGCAGGGCAACCTGTGGACCGAACGCGTAGAGACGCCCGAGCACGCTGAATACATGATCTACCCGCGCATCATGGCCATAGCTGAGACAGGATGGACCGGTGGCAAGAAAGACTATGACGTCTTCCACCGACGTGCCCTCTCACTGGTGGCACAAATGCAGAAGGAAGGCTACCATCCCTTCGATCTGGCTCACGAGATAGGCGAACGGCCTGAGAGCCGCCAGCTCGTCGACCATGAAGCCCGCGGCAAGAAAGTGACCTATCTGTCGCCCTATCACGAAGGCTATGCCGGCGTTGGCGACTCCACGCTCACTGACGGACGTCTGGGCAGCTGGAAGCATGGCTCGCCCGAGTGGCAGGGGTTCATCCGTCGCGGACGCCTCAACGTGGTCGTCGATATGGGTGCGACGACCGATCTGCATGATATCAGCTGTGAGTTCATGCAGTTCCGTGGTCCGGAGATCTATTTCCCCTCTGCCATTGATATCGCTGTGAGCGATGACGGTGAGCACTTCACCACCATCGACCATCACACTTTTGCTGACGATCCGAAAGAATATTTCATCCATACCTATACCTGGAAAGGTGAGGCCCGCGGCCGCTACATCCGCTATCAGGCTGCCGCCCAGCCACAAGGCGGATGGGTGTTTGCCGATGAGATCATCGTCAACAAGAAGCAGGCCGCCACGGAATAACGACTGGGCAACATCCTCTGCCGGCGCGTCTACAGACCGGCAGAGGACTGCTCCGTGTCACATGTCACGGACCAAGTCGCTTCCTCCGGACAAGGCCCCTTACGAAAATATATAAGAATCACTTTATACTCACACATCATGACCGACTATATCACGTCTCACCTCTGGCTTGTATGGACACTGGCCTGCGTATTGGCCCTCATCCTTGAGATGAGCACGGGCACCTTCTATCTGCTCTGCTTCGCCGTGGGCGCGGCAGTGTCGATCGTGTTCTCACTCCTCGCCGTCCCCCTCTGGCTGCAAGTGCTGATCTTCGCCGTGGCATCCATCGCCAGCATCCTGCTCGTAAGACCCATGCTCATGAAACGGATCCATCCGGAAAAATATTCACGCGTGAGCAATGCCGATGCCCTCATCGGCCGTGAAGGTACTGTCATTGAGCCGATTACGGCTTCCTCACCCGGCTATGTGAAAATCGACGGCGATGAGTGGAAAGCCATAGGCAAGGACGGGGCGACCTTCCAAAAAGGCGACCATGTGACCGTCGTCCACCGCGAGTCGATCATCGTCACAGTAAAACAGGCAGGATAGTCCGTCCCGACAGTAAGCACTATCAGCTGACATGTCAAACGACCTGTCTAGTCCTTGCTGATTAACCAACTTATTTTATAACCTGTACCATTATGATTGCAACGTATGTATTGATTGGTATTGTCGTCCTGGCACTGATCTTTGCCAAGATGGCCTTAGTGATAATCCCACAAAGCGAGACGAAGATCATCGAGCGTCTCGGAAAATACTATGCCACCCTCAAGCCGGGCATCAACATCATCATTCCCTTCATCGATCGTGCCAAGACCATCGTCGCACTCAACCGCGGCAGATATGTCTACACCAACACCATCGACCTGCGCGAGCAAGTGTACGACTTCGACAAGCAGAACGTGATCACGAAAGACAATATCCAGATGCAGATCAATGCCCTGCTCTACTTCCAGATCGTCGATCCCTTCAAGGCAGCTTACGAGATCAACAATCTGCCCAATGCCATTGAGAAGCTGACACAGACGACCCTGCGAAATATCATCGGCGAGATGGAGCTTGACCAGACCCTCACCTCACGCGACACGATCAACACCAAGCTCCGCGGCGTGCTTGACGACGCCACCGACAAATGGGGCGTAAAGGTGAACCGCGTGGAGCTGCAGGACATCATCCCGCCTTCAAGCGTACTCCAGGCCATGGAGAAACAGATGCAGGCCGAGCGCGACAAGCGTGCGACGATCCTTACCAGTGAGGGTAACAAGCAGGCACAGATCCTTCAGTCAGAGGGCGAGAAGCAGGCCACCATCAACCGCGCGGAGGCTGACAAGCAACAGGCTATCCTCCGGGCCGAGGGCGAGGCTACGGCGAGAATACGCAAGGCAGAGGCTGAAGCCATAGCGATAGAAAAGATAACGACAGCAGTAGGACAGTCGACCAATCCGGCTAACTATCTGCTGGCACAAAAATATATCCAAATGCTGCAGCAGGTGGCCCAAGGCGAGAAGACCAAGACCGTCTTCCTGCCTTATGAGGCGTCTAACCTCATGGGCAGCCTCGGCGGCATAAAAGAACTTTTTAAAGGAGAATAAATGAAGATTTGCATTGTGGCCGGTGCACGGCCTAATTTCATCAAGGTGGCACCGCTCATCCGTGCCATCGACACAGCCCGGGAAGCGGGCCACGACATTGAGGCGAGCCTCGTCTATACAGGCTCCAAGAACGACATGACAGTAGAGCCCACGCTCTTCGATGACCTCGGCATCCGCAAGCCCGACTGTTATCTGGACGTGACCTGCGCCAACCTGAACGAGCTGACGGGTCAGGTGATGTCCAAATTTGAGAGCTATCTGCAGCGGAAACCGGCCGACACCGTCGTAGTGGTCGACGACCTGGCATCTACGATGGCTGTCGCCATCGTAACGAAGAAGCAGGGAGTAAGACTGGCACATCTTGCCGCCGGCACGCGCTCGTTCGACATCACCATGCCGAAGGAGATCAACCGGCTGGTGATCGACGGTCTCAGCGACATCCTCTTCACCGCCGGCATCAGCAACAACTCCATCGCCAACCGCGAGGGAGCAGAACTGTCGAAGGTCTATATGGTGGGCAACATCCTCATTGACAATGTACGCTACCTGCATAACAAGATGCACAGACCCAAGCTTATGGACGAGCTCCAACTGGAAGATGAGGAGTATCTCGTGTTCACGCTCAACCGTAAGGCTCTCATCGCACGCGAGGATAATCTCCGGTTGATGCTTGAGGCGATAGAGAAGCGGGCAGGTGGAATGCCGGTCATTGCGCCTCTACGAGGAGCCGCCCGCAAAGCCGTGGAGGCCAGCATCGCACTCATGGACGACGAATTCCCTAACCTGAAGATCGTTGATCCGATGGGATACCTTGACTTCAGCTATCTCACCGCCCATGCCCGCGGCATCATCACCGACTCGGGCAACGTGGCAGAGGAAGCAACATTCAACCAGGTGGCCTGCATCACGCTCAACTCCTACACGGAGCATATAGAGACCGTGAAGGTCGGCACGAACGTCCTCGTCGGCGAGGATCCTATCCGACTGGCAGAGGCCGTCACCGACATGGTGGCAGGCCAATGGAAAGACGCCGCCATCCCCGACCGTTGGGATGGCCGGTCCGCCGAGCGCATCGTCCGCATCCTCCTTAACGAATAACTCATATACTTATCTGCCGGGCAGACCGCAAGGACTGCCCGGCTTTCCTTTCATGACAGAACTTTATATCAAGAATATGGTCTGCGACCGTTGCCGGATGGCTGTGGAACAGACATTGCGCGAGGCAGGGCTACACCCCGAATCAGTGGAGCTAGGCATCGCCCGCGTTGCTGAGAGTACCGACATCGTGACAAGGGAAATGCGCGAGAACATCCTGCGTCCCCGCCTGGAGGCACTCGGATTTGAGCTTCTCGATGACCATCGTCAACAACTCATTGAGTTGATCCGTACGAAAATCATCGCATTCGTACATTATAAGGACACTACCAAGGCTCCGTCAACGCTGTCAGCTTATCTGCAGGAGCAGCTTCATCAAGATTATTCCACCCTCTCAAAGCTGTTCTCGGAAGTGACATCGACCACCATCGAGCGTTACTTCATACAGCAACGTGTCGAACGGGCCAAGGAGCTGATCACCTACGACGAGCTCTCCATCAAAGAGATAGCCGCCCTACTCGGATATTCCAGCACGGCCTACCTCTCCTCACAGTTCAAGACCGTCACAGGCATGACACCCACACAATTCAAGCGGCTGCAAAGCAAAGGGCGCATCGGACTGGACAAGATCTGATCCCTCATCGATCATCGCTAAGGTTAGAAGGATTTTGTACCATCACTATCGTCTGATCGCCGGGCTACTAAAGGTGTAGCAGACCATATCGAGACATTGTGACGGACAGGAGGCCGACCAGAGGGCAAGGGGTGCCGGCCAAGAAAAAAGATGATGGCCGCCCCATGCGATAAAAACTTAAGGGTATTGACGCCGTGGCGTCAATACCCTTTTTCTTACTGTGGTCCTCCTTTCACGGACCAATGCCTTGTTCTACGATTATATATATGATATACGATGTGCCTACCCTCCTTGCCATTCTTCTCTTTGTTCAGGCGTCGTCCTTAATATCTCCATCCGTAAGGCCCTTCGCCATTAGGATATTTGTCATATTCCACGGACACGCCAATGGAGAAATTATGATTGGGCGTCCAACGTACTGCCGCGCCGATCTTGTCGCCCAGGTCGCCGGCATAGTCCCACGGACCGTAAAGGCCGAAGCTGGGACGCCCGTAATAGCCGCCATAGCCGTAAGGATAGCCCCCGCCGACATTGCGGTTGTAGAGTGACTTCTGGGCATATATCGAGGCTGACCAATGCTCATTGAACTGATAGCCCAACTCACCATACAGGCCTCCAGACAAATAACTGTCACCTCCCCAGGACACATGATCCAGATAACCGCCGGCCGTCGCCCACCAATGCTTCGAGAGCGGCATCACATACGTGGCGTCAACACGCTGTCTGAAGCCAACGCCACTACGCGCATGCTTACCCGACTGCACCATGGCACTCAGGTCCATACTCACATTCATACCCTCATGCAAGCTGTAAGGTGACCAGCCACCATAATAATAAGGCATGACACCAGCCGGTAGGGTAAGATCCTCCAAGGCACGAGACTCCTCCTCCAAGGCATCGGAAGAAGCCGCAGACTTCAATGCCGGTGATGAGACCGACTCTCCCGAAGCGGCTTTCTGTTGCGCCACTCCACGATCATAGGCGGAAGATGAGATCTTCACTCCCGTGGGACGGATCTGTGAAGCCATATTGAAGTGAGGACGCGATGGCTCATAGGAGGGCACCACCAACGAATCGCGGCGTTCCTCCTGGGCATGTGCCAGACAGACTGGCAGGCATAGGCCTAATATGATAAGACCAGACGTTTTCATCTTTCTATTCTCCTGAATGGTTGCTACTGTTTACTCACGGTCCGCCGTGCAGGAACGGCAAGGCCAGTGCTCCGACGAGCGGGAGGGCCCATGGCATCTCGCGCCCGATTGTCCGGCATTGGTGCCTGGACGCTTCCTAGAGAGGCTGCTGGCATGGTCTCGTGAGTTGTTGCAAATATACGCATTCTTCCGTCAAAAAGGAAGGTCCACAAGTGCATTTTATCAATGTTTTGTATAAAATACGCTAACATCGATTTTCAGTTTGCCTTATTCTTCCTATCTTTGTCGACAAATCCCGTCAGATGAGGGGAATATATCTTTGACTGACTAAGAAAAAACAACATGAGAACGAGAACATCTATACTAATCGCCTGCATGGCCATGATGGTCACGACTCCCACCTTCGCCCAGACAGAAGTAAAGGAAGGAAACAACCTACCCAATGCGATGACCAAGCTATGGAACAAGGCCAAGAACGGCGTCAAGAAGACCGGTCGTAAGGTAGGCGGCTTCCTCGGCGTGGGCAATGAGCAGGACATGGATCTCATCGACATCGATGGCGTAGAGTATATGCCCATCTATACGAAGAACCTTTTCTACCCTGACTCTACCCAGATGATTCTGACGTGTCAGCACGACCTGCTCAGCAAATATCCTTCAGCCAAGATCCTCAATGCCGTCATACCCCAGGCGACATGGGAGGAGTCGGAGCTGCACGACTCCGGCAAGGTGGTGGGCTATCGCCGGCGCGCCTATTGCTACGTGCTCGCCACCGACGGCAACGACGGATACATCAATGCCCGCTACTTCTTCATGAGTGAGAAGAAGGGTGGCCACGACTGGACACAGGTGAAGGACGAATGGGCCAAATGCGAGCGTGTCGACATCATACCGGCATCCGCATACGCTCAACTCAAGGAGAAATCCAAGTAAGGCTGACGAGCCGGTCCTCCGAGCCTACACGCTTTTATCTTCCGCTAAGGGAGATCCTACATTATTATATTATATCTACCGACAATGAGTGATTTAACTTCAAAAATGAATGCGGCCCGCACCTTTCTTGAAACGGGCCAGGAGGTAATGGGCGTTGCCACACTGACACAGATCATCACTGAAGCCGAACAGGCCAATGACAAGGAATGTCTGATCGCCGCCTACCGGCTCCGTGGTACTGCCCTCTTGAAAATGGGCGACAAAGCCGGCGCAGAGGCAGGCGGGAAGGCGCGACATGGAGCTGCTTTACGAGGCGCAGGGCGCGGCGGAGGCGCTGCTCGCCCTCGACCCCGAACAGGCACAAGTCAACGGAGAATTTAAAGCCAAAGGAACGGAAGAGATTCCCATGAGACGGGGAAAATGTTAACATAACGAACATTTTTCTTTCAAAACACTTGGCTAATACAAATAAAAAATATAATTTTGCATCATAAACATAAAGAAAACAACAAAATGACGAATTCTTACGCATTCTTCTTTTACTATTTTTTTTACTTTGCAAGAAATTGCGAAGCGGGGAGTTGCGTGTAGATTTCAACTTAGGACAAGAGAATAAAACCACAGAGGTTTGCATTCATACATCCCGCTTCATTACAATGAGGCGGGATTTTTTGTTGTCATGCCTCTCTCTAAAGACACAACCATAGAACAGAAAATGAAAAGAATAGCCATTCAGGGCGAGCCCGGTTCGTTCCACGACATTGCCGCCCACGAATATTTCAAGGGTGAGCAAATCGATCTCATCTGTTGTCCCACCTTCGAGGATGTGTTCCATCAAATAGAACTCGATCCCACCGTCGTAGCGATGACAGCCATTGAGAACACCATCGCCGGCTCTCTGCTCCACAACTACGAATTGCTCCGGGCATCGGGAGCCACCATCGTGGGCGAGCATAAGCTTCACATCGAGCACTCCATCTGCTGCCTGCCCGATGACGACTGGGACGATCTCACGGAAGTCCTCTCCCATCCCGTTGCCCTCGCCCAGTGCCGCAAATTTCTCACAGAGCACCCGCAACTCAAAGCCGTCGAGGCAGAGGATACTGCCGGCAGCGCCGCTCTGATAGCCGAAAAACAACTACATGGCCACGCCGCCATCTGCTCCAGCTATGCCGCCAACCTGTATGGCATGAAAGTGCTGCAGAAAGATATCCATGACAACAAGCACAACTTCACGCGTTTTCTCGTTTGCTGCCTGCCGCAAAAGGCTTCTTTCCTGCGCGAAGTGGAACACACCGACAAGGCGAGCCTCGTCTTCTCACTGCCCCACGAAGAAGGATCGCTCTCCAAAGTGCTTACTATCCTGAGTTTCTACGACATCAACCTGACCAAGATCCAGTCACTTCCCATTATCGGACACGAATGGGAATACCTCTTCTATGTCGATGTCACCTACGACAACCTCACACGCTACCGCCAGTCCATCGACGCCCTCACACACCGGGGTCAAAAGCAGTAGCGTCCGGATGATAACCGGCAATTTTTTCCATTGGTGCTTTTTGTCCAAGTTCCAAATATAAATATAATAAGATATGATTCAACCAGCAGACAGAGTAAATCAAATACAAGAATACTATTTCAGCCGTAAGCTGAAAGAGGTGGCTCGTCTTAAGGCCGAGGGCCATGATATCATCTCATTAGCGATAGGATCGCCCGACATGCCACCCTCACCACAGACCATCGACAAGCTCTGCGAGGTGGCACGCGATCCTGCCGCACACGGCTACCAGCCTACAGTCGGCATAGCCGAACTGCGCCAGGCCATGGCCTATTTCTATAAGAATTGGTACGATGTCGATCTCGATCCCGACAAGGAGATCCAGCCCATGCTCGGATCGAAGGAGGGCATCCTGCACATCACCCTCGCCTTCTGCAATCCCGGTGACGAGGTGCTGCTGCCCGATCCCGGATATCCCACTTATACCGCTATCAATAAGCTGTTGGCAACCAAGATCACCTACTATCCCCTGTGTGAGGACAACGGATGGCAGCCCGACTTCGACACACTCGAGAAGATGGACCTCAGCCACGTGAAGCTGATGTGGACCAACTATCCCAACATGCCTACCGGAGGCAATGCACGTCGTGACACCTACGAAAAACTCGTCGACTTCGCCCGTCGGCACGACATCGTCATCGTCAACGACAACCCCTATTCGCTTATCCTCAACGACCATCCCCTGTCCATCCTGCAGGTGCCGGGAGCCAAGGACTGCTGCATCGAGTTCAATTCTCTGAGCAAGAGCCACAACATGCCGGGCTGGCGTGTAGGAATGCTGGCCACCAACGCCACCTTCGTGCAATGGATTCTGAAGATAAAGAGCAACATCGACTCCGGAACCTTCCGGCCTTTACAGCTGGCCGCCGCTCAAGCCTACCGCAACAGTGCGGAATGGCACGAAGAAGCCAATATCCGTACCTACGCACGCCGCCGGAAACTGGCCGAAGAAATCATGCACACCCTGGGATGTACCTTCGACCCTGAACAGGTGGGCATGTTCCTTTGGGGACGCATCCCCGACGCTTATGCCGATGTGGAAGACCTGACCGAAAAGATTCTTCACGAGGCCCGCGTCTTCATTACTCCGGGATTTATTTTCGGGAGCAACGGAAAACGCTACATCCGCATCTCACTTTGCGCCAAGGAGCCCCAACTGGAAGAGGCCCTGAAACGCATTCAAGCAGTTATGAACAAATAAACATTACAAAAGTCAAATACTACCATGGAACAATTGGATTTATTACCTATCGAACTGGAAGGTGTTTCTCAGGAACGCCCTCTGATTATTGCAGGTCCCTGCAGTGCTGAAACCGAAGAGCAAGTCATGACTACGGCCAGAGCCTTGGCCAACAAAGGCATCAAGATTTTCCGTGCCGGAATCTGGAAGCCCCGCACCAAACCAGGAGGCTTTGAAGGTATCGGTGTGGAAGGACTTTCCTGGCTGAAAGAAGTGAAGAAAGAAACCGGCATGTACGTGGCCACGGAAGTAGCTACGGCCAAACATGTATACGAATGCCTGAAAGCCGACGTGGACATCGTATGGATTGGTGCCCGTACCACGGCCAACCCGTTTGCTGTACAGGAAATTGCCGATGCCCTGAAAGGCGTGGACATTCCGGTATATGTGAAAAACCCGGTCAACCCGGATCTGGAACTCTGGATTGGTGCACTGGAACGCATCAACAATGCAGGACTGAAACGTATCGGAGCCATCCACCGCGGATTCTCATCTTACGACAAGAAAATATACCGCAACCTGCCACAATGGCACATTCCTATCGAGTTGCGTCGCCGTATTCCAAACCTGCCTATTCTGTGCGATCCGAGCCACATCGGCGGAAAGCGTGAACTGATTGCTCCGCTCTGCCAGCAGGCTATGGACCTGGGATTCGACGGCCTCATCATCGAATCACACTGCAATCCGGAATGTGCATGGAGCGATGCCGCCCAGCAAGTGACACCCGACATCCTCGACTACATCCTGAACCTGCTCGTAATCCGTTCAGAACACCAGAGCACAGAAAACCTGAACGAACTGCGCCGCCAGATTGACGAATGTGACAACGAACTGATGGACATACTGGCCAAACGTATGCGGGTGTGCCGGGAAATCGGAACCTTCAAAAAGGAGCACAATATGACCATCCTGCAGACCGGACGTTACAACGAAATCCTGGACAAGCGAGGCGCACAAGGCTCACTTTGTGGAATGGACCCGGACTTCATCAAACAAGTATTTGAGTTGATTCACGAAGAAAGTGTACGCCAGCAAATGGAAATCATCAACAAGTAAGTACGGGGGCGAAAAATGAAGATATTGATTTTAGGAGCCGGAAAAATGGGCTCCTTCTTTACTGATGTATTGAGTTTTGAACATGAGGTAGCCGTGTACGATGTAAATCCCCAGCGCCTGCGTTTCATGTACAACTGCTACCGTTTTACTAAACTGGATGAAATCAAGGAATTCCAACCGGAACTGGTCATCAATGCCGCCACGGTGAAATACACCCTCGATGCGTTCAACCAGGTGCTTCCGCTCCTGCCTAAGGACTGCATCATCAGTGACATTGCTTCCGTAAAAACCGGGCTGAAAGAGTTTTACGAGCACTGCGGTTTCCGTTACGTGTCCACCCACCCGATGTTCGGTCCCACGTTTGCCAACCTCGACAAACTAAGCACCGAAAACGCCATCATTATCAAGGAAGGCGACCATTTGGGCAAGATTTTCTTCAAGGACCTCTACCAGCGTCTGAAGCTGAACATCTTTGAATACACGTTCGAAGAACACGACGAAACCGTGGCCTACTCCTTGTCCATCCCGTTCGTATCGACCTTCGTGTTTGCGGCCGTCATGAAACATCAGGATGCCCCGGGTACCACCTTCAAGCGCCACATGGCCATCGCCCAAGGCGTGCTGAGCGAAGACGATTTCCTCTTGCAGGAAATCCTGTTCAATCCCCGCACCCCGGCACAAGTGGAAGGTATCCGTACGGAACTGAACGAACTGCTGGACATCATCAGCCGGAAAGATGCGGAAGGCATGCATGCCTATCTGACCAAAATCCGTAAGAACATCAAATAATGAACTGAGAAAAGGTCTCAGACTAAAATTACGAAAATAAAAATCCTCCTGCCTTAGCTCTAGAATGCAAGACAAACTAAAGCTAAAAACAGGAGGATTTCTTATATAATCACAAATAGATACCTTTTATCTCCAACAGATTCATCTGCAATCAGAACCGGTATCCTACCGTCAACAAGAAAGCCAGGTTCTTGTTATTTTCATTTACAAAACTGTCCTTAATCATATTGGTAAATCCATACTGTCCGGTCAAGTTAATCAAATAATGGTCGTCCAGCTCAAACCCGATACCATATTGCAAACCCACAGCACAGCGGTTCATCATGGCCTCATCACTGTTACCAACCTTCTTAAACAACTTGGTGCCTACTTCTGCCCCATTAGTTTCAACAGTCATTTTTCCACCCAATCCAAAGCCTACATACGGACCAAAGTTAATCACGAAACGATTACCTTCTGTTATATTCATTTTTACTGCTGCCAGCAAAGGGATATCCAAATATACCGGATTCATCTTGACATCGACCCCTTCCTCACTCTCCTTACAGCCTTTGCTGGTAAAGTTCAATCCAGACTGGAAAGACCACATGTCATTAATGGCATAATCCATACCCAATCCAACCGTATAACCCACTTTCATATCAGCCTCACTGTTGGTGATGTTTGCCATTGACATACCTCCATGGATGTCAAATCTAGCCTGTGAGTAACCTGTTACAGCCAACAATCCCAATAACAAAGTTAATAATGTCTTCTTCATAGTCAATAAATATTAAATTAAGTTTCTGTCCCCTCCGAAACAATTTCATTAATAAAGAAACACGGAGACCCACCTTTCGGCTATGTTTCCATTCACAAAACTCTAAACCTTTCTATATATAAAAAATAAGTGTCCCTTTTTGTTCATTTTCACTAAAAAAAGACCAGAAAATAAACAAAAAGGAACACTTTCACCTTTTGGTTTCCCCTTTACAACTTTATTTTTTTCGATACCGATTTTGATTCATTGTGCAGACGGTCGAGTGCAGTCACCACGTAACGGTATTTCGTCTTTCCGTCTTCATACGGCAACTTATAAAATTCATCGTGCGTGATGGCTACAATGTGAGACGGATCGTTCAAATTCACCTTTTCCTTCTTATCGAAGCGATACACCACATAATGATAAGCCTTGTCCATCTCCGTCTTGGCTTTCGGTGCGGTCCAGAACAGAATGTAACCGTCTGCCGTCCACACCGGTTTCAGCTTGCGCACCTTTCCGGGAGCCTTGTCGTCCATGAACGGTGAGGTAGGAAGCAAGGCTGGATACTTGTGGTATTCCTTCACCAGCATATCGCGGTAATGCCCCTTGTTTTCCACTACAGCAGCCGCATACCACTGACAACTTCCCTGTACGGTCGGCAAGGAACGCTGCAAATTGTACTTGGCAGGAATCTGGCTCTGGTTCGGATTCATCAAATCTGCCTTGGATACCGTACGTACCACATCCTGCCCGATATACAACGGGCGAGCAGCCGCATGACGCGCCCACCAGCGAATCAACGTCTCATAATCGGCAGCCGGATGACCGATTTCCCAGTAAATCTGCGGAATATTGTAATCCACCCAACCGTTGTTCACCCACAGCAGCACATCGGCATACAAGTCATCGTAGTTCTGCAACCCGTTGGTATCACTTCCGTTCGGGTCGTTTTTCCGGTTGCGGTAAATACCAAACGGAGATACCCCGAACTTCACCCACGGCTTACATTCGCGTACCGTCTCGTGAATCTCCTTAATCAACACGTTCACATTGTCCCGACGCCAGTCGGCCCGACGGGTAAATCCACGGCCATACGCTGCAAAACTGACATTATCCGGAAAATCCTCTCCCGGATTCGGGTACGGATAGAAATAGTCGTCCATGTGAATGGCATCCACATCGTAACGGCTCACAATGTCGCGCACAATCTTGCAGATATATTTTCTGGATTCCGGCAATCCCGGGTCGAAATACAGCTGTCCGGCATACTGCACGAACCATTCCGGATGCTGGTTGTAAGGATGCATCGGCGACAACGCCCCCGTTCCCTTCGTCTTGGCCCGATACGGATTGATCCACGCATGTAGCTCCATGTTCCGCTTATGACATTCCTCAATCATGAACTGCAACGGGTCCCACATCGGTGAAGGAGCCTTTCCCTGCACACCGGTCAAAAAGCGGCTCCACGGTTCGTAGGGCGATTTATACAATGCATCCGCTTCCGCCCTCACCTGGAAAATGATGGCATTGATACCCGCTTTCTGTAAATTGTCCAGCTGGCTCACCAACACTTTTTTCATCTTCTCCGTAGGCATTCCCTGGAACTGTCCGTTCACACACTGTATCCATGCTCCACGAAACTCCCGTTTAGGATAACGCACCTGCGCATGCAAGCTGCCTGCCCACAGGCTTCCCAACAGGACAAACAGCATCAATAGTCTAGTCTTCATATCTGTAAATTTTATCATATCCTTTTCCCTTTCCGGACAATTATCCGATTAAGTCGCAAAGATAAAGATTATATTTGAGAAGCCCCCTCCAGCAAGATATTATTTATGAATGATTTGACAGTAACAATTCCTTTATTCGTCCCTATATAAAAAAGAAAACCTCAGGACAAATTCTCTGTTTCACACTGTGGGATACAAAAACCACAGTGCGGGATATATATTTCACAGTGCGGTACACAAATCCCACACTGTGAAACAGAGAAATTATCAGAGCATTTTACAGAAAATATCGAAGAGTTCCGAAGAAAACCTTTCCACGCCGTCAAATTTCTTTCCGCATTTTTCGCAAATATAATTGACCATGAAATGTTTTTTCTCTACCGAAGTACTTTCTGGTCAACCTAGATTTTATTTTCATTATCCGTATGATTTGAATTGTCTGACAAACTTACCGTTGATCTGTAGCAAGGCAAATAGAAAGTGGATAAATAACAGTTTATCCGGACATATCCCTGAATATAAGAGATATACGCTTACAATATGGATGAAAACATTTGGTATTCCAAAATAAAATAAATAATTTAGGAGCAAAGATATAAGTATTAAAGTTACAGAATTGATAACTTCCTTAAAGTTACGAGAAAACAGATAAAAAACGGAACCCAAAATCAAAGTAATATGAAAAAAAAGAATCTTTCGGGGATACTGATGCTATTGTTGTTTACATTCACCTTTATCAGTTGTAGTAAAGAGGAGGAGTTTTCTAAAGAAGAGATACAACAAACGCTATTTGACATGAAAGGTACTTATCACGGCACTGTCCATGTCAGTGCTCCAAATAGTTTTGACGAGACGTTACAAAATGCAACAGCAATATCATACGATTCTCTAAAGTTTCAGATGTCATTACAGCCGTTATCAGAGTTCATTTCAGACGAAACTCTTGCAGCACGTTTGCGTGAAATAGGAGAAGTGTCAGTCATGGCCGGATATGAATTTCTACAGATTGATAATGGTTCTATCAATTTCGTGTTATATCCCAAAGATGTCACTATATTAGGTGGATATGGTGCACCTCCTACAGTCAGATTTGTTTTTTCCAAAAGCCATGGCGGAAATGCCGAAACCAAAGGTAACTATATCATGTTCAATATTTCCCCTACTGAGTTATGGATTGACGACGAAAAATACGAGAATTTGCCTAAAATCACATATCATTTCGAAGGAATGTGCGAATAGCATAAAATACGAAAAGGTAACAATAGAAAAATAAATACAAAACTATATCATGAAAATGAAAACAAGATTTCTATTAGGAATATTTCTCCTGTCAGTATGCGGTCTTACAGGATGCAGCGACGATGGTAACGAAAATACGAATAACGTGACTCCATTCAACCTTAAGAAGACTTCTTATGAAGTAAGATTAAAATACGTAGGCACCCAGATTCCTATTACAAACGGGAGTGGAGACTTCAGTGTTTCCACGGCAGATGAAACTATGGTAGAAGCCAAGATAATTCAAAATGAAGGAGCAAACACCTATATTTTCATCGAAGGTAAACAGAAAGGAAGTACCACACTCAACGTGACGGACAATGTGACGGGTGATAAGAAGACAGTGGAAGTGAAAGTGACGGATTGCTACTTGGCATACGCCATTGCTGAGAGCAATCATCCGGTACTGAAAACTGGTACGGTACTTTTTTTAGTAAATAATCAAGCACGTGATTACTATCTCTTTGTTAAAGACAATATGCATGGACAGTTATACAACCAGCCACTGGTTAAAGGCAGTTATGAGTTCTTTGTTACTATTGACTCAGATACAGATCCATCGTCACAATTATATTACATTCCTAATTTACGTTTAACATATCCTTCCAATGAGGATGGGAACTTGACTGATTCCAGTACTGCCACAACGGCCCATGATTTTCAAATCGAATTATGGGGTGAAAATGCAAGTTCTTCATACGCACTACAAGCCATTCAAAACTATTTAGGCATAGATTGGAAGGAACTTACGGATAACTCCCAGACAAAATCACCTTCCCCCATAGACATGAAAATGGTAATGACTGTTCCTGATACAGAATATGAAATAACAGGACTAGTTAGCACAGCATCTATACCGGAAGGCGTGTTGAATTGACCGTATAATCAAATGGAGATTTCTCAATCCGAACAGTTTAACTTTACGGCGTACCAAGAGCTTTGCAGGTGCATGACGAGCAGAAAACAATAAAGAATATAGGGATATTCAATAAATGTCCCCCAAAATAAGATGGCATATGAAATGATTATGGTCTATCATCTTCATATGCCATTTTTTATTGTCATTTTTCCATGTATTCTTACATAATTCTATCCGTCAGGACATGACACTTCTTCCCCAGATACGGTATCATTTTTCTGCCACCATTGCTTAATGATAATCAGTTTCCATAAAGTCATGTGCAATAATCTGACCCTGAGCATTTTTCCTTATCGCCCTTCCGCTCCCTTTCTGCTTTACGGTTATCCCTCTATTTTCCGCCTTCTCTTCCATCCTTAGATATTTTATACGGTCAATTTTTTCCTCGTGGTCCCTGAACTTAAACAGGCATACATCCGGTGCTTCCTTCCTTAAACCCACAAGCTTGAACTGGTAATGCTTCTTTGTATCATATACTTCCAGTATAAGCCCTGGCAGCCCGTTGAATTTCCAAGGCCCTTCACTTACAGCAATTTCCGGTGTGAACCAGGCTTCATAATCACGGCCATGATAGTGACAGGTCGCCAGTTGACAGGCATACCCTTGAATGGTTCTGATACTGTCCCGAAGAACCCAGTCCTGTGGTACATATTCTTCCTCTATATGACAATTAACGATTCCATTTGTGGTGCCAAGCATCACCTGTGAGGTCATCTTACCCTTCGGATAATTCTTATAAATATAGTCATGCAGGATTCTGGGTATGGGCAAAGAGGCATAGTCCCTTTTTCGGATATTCCCTATCATCATTTCACCCCATATTTTGCGTCCTGTGGGATCGTAGAACAAGGAATCATTATAAAACATAGGGTAACCGTAACACTGGCTGATTGTTTTCCCGATACGCAAGATCACTCTTTCGGTAGTGACATCCGTACCCAACGTATCGGTCTGTTCCGTACAGTCGTATTCACACTCCATTATGGATGGTTCCAATGCCTGGATATATCTGTCAATCTGCCCCCACACACTGGTGCAGCCCATTAAAATAAAAAGCGTCAATAATGTTCTCATCATCAGATTCTGTTAGAAGTCAATATTGTTTTTATAATCTTTCTCCTGCAAGTCATATCCATGTTCCGTTCCCTGATACACAATCGGATACTGGCTTTCCTGCTGATATAGACGGTCCAGATATTCCGTCCGTTCCATCGGCTTATGCTCCTTTTCATACCAGTTATAGAATGTGACCGGATAACCGGGAGAGAAAACTATCTCGGCCGCAGAATAGAAATAATGCCGGTCCTTGTCGTAGGCTTCCAGTATGAGACCGGGCAAGCCGCACAATTTCCAGGGACCTTCCTGAAAAGGCAGATCCGGAGTATACCAGGCCACATACGTCCTTCCCCTGAAACTGGTTGTCGCCTTCCGGCACCGATACCCACACACCATTTTCACAGAGTCCTGCTGCATCCACTTCATTACAGGTATCTTCTCTTTCACCACCACGGCTTCTTTTCTTCCTATTTCTCCAATTCTCCCATATACATAACAGGAGTCCTTTTGCCTGTCCTTGTACAGGTATTCGCTGGTCGTAGAGATGCCGGCTCTGCGGATGGAATCCAAATTAGAAACCCTTGCGTGGAAGCGCTGCAATTTCAGTCTTGCATGCCCCGGCAGAACCTCAATGGAATCATCCTGACAAGTATAGTAACTGACAAACGAAGTGAACCGCTTGCCCAGCCGAAGAATCATACTGTCTCTGTGAATATCGTTCTCTGTCAGAGTATCCCTTTTAACCAGATGTGTATAATGACATTCAAGCAATGCCGGTTCAAGCACCTTTTTCTGCTGCCCCTTACATAAGGACGGAGAGAAAGCCAAAGGAATCAAAAGCAACCACAATTTTTTCATATAGCGTAATGTATTTAAGTCATAAAAACCAGACAAAAGCTCAGGGGCTAAAACAAAATGTACGCACCCACCATGATATTCCTCGGACGAATCGTATAGCTCCGGCTTATTTTAGTGGCATCCGGCAGGAAGGTCGTATAGGCGTATTCCTTTTCGTTGAACAGGTTGTTCAGATGAAAGTCTATGTGCAGCCGTTTCGTCGCCTTATAAGTGGCCTGTATGTCCCCTAAAAAGAAATGCCGGGTATCGGTCTGGCTTATTTTGTTGGCAAAGTGTTCTCCACATACCGTAAAGCTCCATTTTTCGGAAGGCAGGAACCTGACAGAAAGCTTCTGCTGAAGCTGGTAGGTTTTCTCCTTCTCCTCACTGTCACTAATGTGAAACCTGGTATGCGAGAATCCCATCCGATAATTGACGTTCATCCACGAAAGGACATTCATGTCGATTTCCGGACTCAGGGTGAAATTATCCTGACGGCTCTCCACCTTCCCTTCGCTTCGGAACAGAAATGCATCCCTGCGTGACCATCCGCCATCCAACGTAAACTTTGCCTTCGCCCATCCGGTAGCCTTGGTGACACTGAAGTCCAGATTCGTCGTATTCGCTTTCTGCGGAACATCCACATATCCTGACAGAATATACTGGTCCTGCATCCGCTGAGACACGGTGTACGGTGAACGGTTCCAGGATTTTCGGAACCTGATGCTGGAAAAGAACTCGCTCAGCGGTATATTGTATTCTATTCCACCACCGACAGACGCATCCACCGTATGAAAGAAATCTGTCAGTCCTTCCGTCAGTGTACGGTAAGTGGTCAGCACGGAGCCGGGATAGAAGCCGGACAGACTGACCGGATTCTCCCTGTAGTCTCCTCTGGCCTGAATCTTCATCCTGCTGTTCAATCGATATTCCGCATAGAGTGAGGTCTGCCATGAAAGTTTGTCGTGGCGCAATGCGCTGTTGTCCGCCTCACTGCGATAATGGTAATAATCGAGGGGAAGGCTCAGGGTGGCGACCAGCTTCTCATCCTGGTATTTCATTTCCGGACTGAAACCGGCCTTGACACACCCCATCTCCATATTGTTCCGTTCCGCCACCTTCGCAGCCTCCAAACCGTATGAATCCGATTCGAACTTCCGGAACATACCGCCAAGACTGGATTTGAAGTCAAAAGTGAAAAGGCCACTCACCGCACCCCAACTGACGGAATTGTCTGTAAAAAACTCTGAGGGACGGATATGCTGCATGACAGGCGATTCCTCCCTGGACACACTCAGTCTTTGCGGCTGAGACTGATACAAAAGGAAAGAAGCGAAATTGACGAACTTCTTCCCGTTTCTTTTCATCAGAAACAGATCGTTGGCGAGTTTCTTCCCTCCCTCATACATATTCTGGCTGTTAGACTGATAGCCGCCCAACCGCACGTCCCGGTCTTTCCAGTCCAGCGTCACATCCAGATTCTCCGTAAGGTTATAGTCGCTCCTGTTGATTTCTGTAGAGATCTTCCCATTGAGCACATTCTTGTAAAAATTTCCGTCTTCCACTTCATCCATCCTCCATTGCTCATTGCCGGCCGGATCATAATAAACGCTTTGGGTCTTCTTCAAGGTATTCTCACGATGATTCTGATAGGTCAGACTGAACTTTATATCCTGACCGCTCTTCAACTTAAACAGATTGTGAGATGTCACCTGATGCGTCCGGTTCTGAAGTTCTCGCTCTCTCGACAACCCCAATGAATAAGGTGGTGTGATGTCAATATACTCCCTCAATAGATTGCGGGCATTGATTATCTCATTGCGATTGAAGGAGTTCAATTCCTTTGAGATGTCCTGTCCCGTATTGTTTGATTTCAGGGTATTCAAGGTTTGAAACCCTTTGCTGAAACGCATGGCCGTTCCTTCTCCATTCCACAGTCCTTCCCCGTCTCCGATACCTCCTTCCGCCTTCAAGGTGCCGATCCATTTCATCCTGGCACCGGATTTCAATCTCAGGTTAATGGCAGCCTGGTCGGAAAAGACAAGCCCTTCGAGCACCTTTATGGGCTGATGGTTCTGCATGACCTCCACGCTTGCTACATCCTTCTGAGGTATATTGTTGGTGGCTATTCCATACTGGGTGCCCAACAGGTTGCTGTTCTCTATATAGAAACGGTTAATCGGTACTCCATTGTAGCTTATCTTACCGTCTTCCGATGTCTTTATACCGGGAAGCCTTTTCAGGACATCTCCGATGGCGCGGTCGCCCTCCTTTGAATAAAGCTGCACGTCATATTTTATCGTATCTCCCTGCAGGCGGACCCTCGGTGCTTTTACCACCACTTCCTTGATTTCTATATCCTGGGGAGACAGAAAGACTTCCATCTCTTTCCCTTCTTCCAGTCTCTTCTTGCTGGTCTCATAGCCGATGCATGAGAACCGGACATACATGGGAGCGGTCAGATTTTCAGCCAATTGGATTGCAAATCGGCCATCCTCTCCGGTTGTCCCAAACTTGACAAGCTTGTTAGTCTCTTCTACATAAACCATCACATTCACTCTTCCAATGGGCAAAGCAGTCGCCTTATCGGAAACCTTTCCCGAGAGGGTACGTGATTGGGCGTTTACTAAGAACGGAACATACAGCATCAAGAGAAGAAGTGTGTTCTTCATCGCATTGTCAAGGTTTATCAATGAGTCTTTCTGTCTACATATTCTTTGTTTATCACTTCCTGACTCACCAGTTTTCCATCCTGAAAAGTAAATGCCGTAGTCAAAGTGTACCATTCCCGGTCGTAAAGACTTTCCTGATACAGCAGCCGTTCAAGGGGACGGTTATGTATATCCATTGTCATTTCCTTCGCGTAGGGTTCACCAACAAGTGCCAAAAAATCCTTTTTACTCATTCCAATTTCAATCTTTTCGGAAGTGAACTTACTGTTTTGCACTCCCAAAAGGGATGCACAGCCCACCTGCATAATGCTGCAAATCAGTAGAACAATCAGTTTAAGTCTCATATTATACAAATTCATCTGTAATCCTTTTATGGGTGATTCGGTGTCTAATTTATATGTTTATTCTGGAATAAAAAGAATACAAGCTTACTTTTTATCTTTCTTAAAAATTGGTCTTATAATCTTATTCCATATTTTTAGACTTTAGAATAAAAGTTAGAATTCAAAAGACCGTTCAAATGATTAAAAAGCATCTCAAAGCATGGAGAGTTATCGTCCCGGCATGATGGTAGGATTGCCCCCTTGGTTTTTAAATTTAACGCTTCTTACTATTTCATACAGAATACCTCCCACATCCAAGCCTATCTTGGTCTTATTGAACTTATAGTAAGGTATTGCTATAGGGCGGGTATCCCAACTTTTTCTCATGGGATCATACATTCTTTCAACGCCCACTTCCACTCCCCAACGATCGTTGAACTCATAGCCGATAGTCCCCCCGTAACGGTTCATGTAAAACCCGTAGGCACTTGTGGGAGCGTATGAGCCAAAGGCTCTGAAGCTCAGTTTGTCGGTTGGTCTGTAGATGAGGGCTCCTGCCGCACCGAAAGCCTGACCTGTACTGAATGGGAAATTATACTTCGTAGCATTCACTCCTCCTTGAATTTCCCAAAAGTCGTTTATATCATACCGGTACATCAGTGAGGCTTCGTTGATTCTTCCAATTCCGGGTAATGTAGATTGTGAACCATAGCCGTACAGATTCGGAGCAATCTTCCCATTTGTGCTGTAATCGCCGTAAAACATCGGAGAAGGATTTGTGTAATAAGGCATATAAAATGGACGGCTGAACTTTATTTCCTGAATCTCCATCTGAGGAATATCCGTTTCTGACTTTATTTCCGGTATCTCTTCTTTTACAGTGAATGGTTTCACCATCGGATTTTCACTCCCTACATATTCATTCGATATTGTCTTCAGACTATCTTCCTTCAGTCCGGAGACGTTTTCCTGAGCATATACACTGACTGTGATGCAACATAACACTGTAATTAAAAATATTCTGATGCTCATACTGCTAACTATGTTGGTGAATACAATACAAATATAAGAATTAAATTGTAAGACAGATGATTAGAAAGTATCTATTTTACTTAACGAACAGATTTAGCCACTGTTCCTTCATCAATCACGGGCTGTTTACCTTAATAAACTATAGTTTATCAGAAACTTCACGAATTTAAGGTTACATGAAAATCTGAGATAGACTCAGAATCATAAGGAATATACTCACTTTTTATCTTTCTTAAAAATTGGTCTTATATATTTCTTGAAGATTTTGCCTACTTCAATGGGTGCGGAATTATTCAGCATATCGTACATTCTGCCCGGGGAAGGTCTAAGGGTATGTCCGTAATCTGTCTGAATTTTTTTGCTCAGGTCCGGACTCTCATTCATAATGAGTTCCGGAGGACGGCCTTCCATGGTTACATCATATACAGGGTCCTCACCTCGTTTTGTCCAGATGGAATAAGGACACATACGGATATATCCCTTCGGTTTCCTCACCATAAAGGTATCTGTCAAACTTCGGGGGATACCTCTTTCGAATGGATTGTCCACTTCCATCCATTTCTTTTCCAGCGGAGCTTCCAAGGGCTTGTTATAATGCTCCATATTCTCTGGAAGGAAGTCAAACTGAATGTGCTTTATCGCCTCTTCATTCAGTTTGATTTCCTTTTCTTCCTTTTGCTGGCCCATTGCCGGTATCACTCCCAGCAAAAAGGTATTCAAAACCATATAGCGTTGGATACTGTTCATTCGTCGTTTTCTATTGATTACCCATATTCAATCGCGACATTTCACTTTCAGCCGCACTCTGGTTGTTCATTGTCCGTTCGGTACGGAAACGGTAGGTGATTGTAAAGCCGATTTTCCGTGTGTCTTCCTTTCCGACACTGTACATGATAATATCATTCAGACGGGCTGAAGCACGTGTATTGTTCTTGTTAAAGATGTCATACCCATCCAGCGAAAGTTGAAGCCTGTCATTCAGGAACGATTTCTTCAGGCTCAGGTTGAAGGAGGTATAACTCTTCGATTCGTACAACTGATAATATCCTTTGGATCCATAATTAAAGTCGGCAGACAACAGGAATCCGGAAGGAAGTGTGAAACTGTTGTTAAAGTTCAGCATCACCAGCGGGCGTCCTGCTTTCAGGGTAGTTCCATCCGGGCCGGGGTAATGGAAGAAAGTCTTCATGCAGGTCAGCGTGAGGGAAGGCATCCACCACTTCACAGGATATTGCACATTGACCATACCCGTCAAATTGTGCATTTTATCGAAATTATCCATGTAGCTGACCGTCACCGCCGAGTTTCCCGGCATACTGTAGAAAGCCGTAACCAGCGGATTGCGGGTAAGGGTATAATTCAAATTCAGGAACAGAAACTTATAAAACAGCATATAGTTCAGGTCGTGAGTCAGGGCCTGCTTCAGATAAAGATTTCCTTTCTGATAGGTAAACCGGTCTGTGTACACCGCGTTGTCGTTCATCATATCAAACGGCGGACGTTCCGTATGAATGGAGTAAGTTAGGGACTGTTGCAGCTTTTCCGTATTATAACCCAGCGATACAGAGGGCAGTAGATTGTGATAAGTCTGGTCCTGGCTCTTGTTCTCATGGGTCTCTTTCAGGTCACTCCGTATCTGTTCGTAGCGTAAGCCTGCCCCCAACGACAGGTTCTTCCAGGTATAATCGTATGACAGGTAGACCGAATTCTTCATCTCCGTATTACGTGTACGGCCATTATTCAACGCACGGACATATTCTATATAGTCGGTTCCGCTGGTGTGGCTGAAATCGTAACCGAGGCTGAAAGTTCCCGCCTTCTCCGTTTCATACGACAAAGAGAACTTGGCCGCAAACAAATCCCAGTCTGCCTTGCGGTAATAGTCCATAGAGGTTTCCGAACGGTCACTTTCCCATTCACGGATATTACCCTGGCTGCGGTCGGTCTTATGAATATAATCACCGTATGCGTTCATCCTCCAACCGTTCTCCCAGTCGTTTGTATAATACAAATTAAAATGGTTGCTAACAGATTTGTCACCCACCTCACTGAGATTCCTGATGAAGGTAGAAACTCCTTTGTCCGGTATCATGGAAAGGGTATCGTTCGAGAAAGTGTTGTCTTGGCTGTATTTGCCTTCATACTTCAACCCGATTTCCGATTCCGGCGAAAAATGATAAGAGACCCCTCCCGTGTAGGCATGGCTTTCTTGAAAGATGCGCTTCCGGTTCAGGTTGGTCAGGTTCCAGACCGTGTCACTTTGGGTCTGCTGGTAAATGTCAAGATCCGAATCCTTCTTCCCACGGTTATAATTGTAGGAGAGAAAGAAATCCCAGTTCTTATAGTTGTAACTTCCGTTCATCTGATAATTCTGACTGAAATGCGTTCCCTGCAACAGATTCCCCTTGACATTAAAGGACAGTCCTTCCCCCAGCCGTTTGGTCTTGATTTCAATCACCGCCCGCTGCTCCGAATGATAGCGCACACCTGTATTCGTAACCAGCTTGACAGATTGAATCTGGTCGATAGCCAGATTTTCCAGTTCGGTCCGGTCTGTCACCTCCCTGCCGTTGAGATAATAGGTAGGCGTTCCCTTCCCGATTACTTCAATGTCGCTGCCCCGCTGCTGTATGCCCGGTATCTTACAAAGCAGGTCATTCAGTGTGGTTTCTTTAGCGAGAATCGAATTCGGCACATCGGCTATGAGGCCATCCCGATCCAGCTTAAAAGGCTTTTTGTATGCGATTACCTCCACTCCTTCCAGCTCCGTCTGTGAAACTTCCATCCGTACCACAGGCAGAGTGAAGTCTGCATTGACCTGCATGTGCTTATACAGTGTCTTATAACCCAGATAAGAATAACGGATAAGATAGTCACCTCCGGTCA
>ENA-OPNI01000102-OPNI01000102.1-human-gut-metagenome-genome-assembly--contig:-NODE-102-length-29639-cov-2.484451_pt1 | contig 29639 bp, 19 predicted proteins | sample MGYA00241538_ERZ501773 | MGnify/ENA primary metagenome ERZ501773 (study PRJEB25962, sample SAMEA2042556) | human gut metagenome | biome: human gut; feature: human-associated habitat; material: faeces...
CCGTCGACCAGCTCAGCACCGCCACACAGGCACACGCAATCGCTTTGTTATCGTTCGTCATCTCAAGGCCTCCACTTCTTCGGTTGTCAATGGAATCCTCTGCCCCAGTCGCCGTGCTCCGGTGGCTGTAATCAGGTAATCCTCTTCATTGCGCAAACCCGTAAAATCACGGTAACTCTCCAGTTTCTCATAATTGATGAAATCCGTAAAGCGATGTTCCGATTTCCAATAATCTATCAGTTCCGGAATGAAATAAATACCCGGTTCAATAGTCAGCACAAAACCCGGTTCCAGTTTCCGCGCCAGACGCAGTGACTTCCGTCCGAACTGCGTACTCTTTGGCTGTCCGTCATAGCCTACCCACACTTCACCCAAGTTCTCCATGTCGTGTACATCCAGTCCCATCATATGGCCCAGTCCGCAAGGGAAGAACATCGCATGGGCTCCCTGTTCCACGGCATCCGCTGGATTGCCTTTCATCAGGCCCAGTCCTTTCAAGCCCTCGCAAATCACCCGGCAAGCCAAATCATACACATCCCGGAAATATACTCCCGGCTTCAAGGCATCCACTGCCGCCCGATGCGCCGCCACTTGAATGTCGTACACATCCTTCTGACGGCTGGTGAATTTCTTTCCGGCACAGATGGTAGACGACATGTCTCCGGCATAACCCATCTCCGTTTCTGCCCCTGCATCCACCAACAGCATATCGCCTTCCTTCACCGTATGTCCGTAATAGTGGTTGTGGAGCGTTTGTCCGCACACCGTAGCGATGGTCGGGAAAGACAGACGGCACCCGTTTGCCCGGGCCACTGCCTCCAATGCGGCAGCCGCTTCGTATTCCTTCATACCGACGCGCAACACCCGCATGGCTTCCAGATGCATTTCTGCCGTCACGTCGCAAGCCCGCTCAATCTCCACGATCTCCTCCTCCGTCTTGTGATTCCGCAAGTCGACAATCCCTTTGATAAACGGTACAGAAGGCATTTCCATTCCCGGCTTCACACCCAGCAAATCCATCAATTTCAACCGATGCTCGGCACGGTAGGGCGGCAGATAATGCACCATCCGTTTTTGTGCCATTACTTTCTGCACATACACCTTCAGTTCTGCCATTGGCCGTGTTTCCATGACTCCTACCCGTTGCGCTTTCTCGTGCAAAGTGGGCTGCGTACCCATCCACACAATATGGTCGATGGTCAGTTCATCGCCAAAAATAATTTCACGATCCTCATCAATGTCAATTACCGCAGCCAGTCCGGCATACGACAATCCCCAAAAATACAGGAAAGAAGAATCCTGCCGGTAATCGTACGTGTTGTCTTCGTAATTCATTCCACACTCGTCGTTTCCTAAAAAGAGCAGCAGGCCTGAACCCACACTCTTCTTCAATTGCCGCCTGCGGGCGACATACGTTTCTTTTGCAAACATAGTTTTATCCAATTAGTTCTTTAAATCTGTTCCTTTCAGTTTGATGCGATAAGGCCATTGTGCATCTTTTTCCCCACTCCGAGGCGAAGGATTCATCCAATGCTCTTCCGGTGCCCCCATCACTACCAACCACAAATATACTAACTTCTCATTTTCAGGTGTCTTAAAAGTCAGCTTTCCTTTCTGTTTGGCACTCATTTCACCATACAGACTTTTTCCGTCCGCCTTTACGGCTACAAAACCATACCGCCAACCCGCTTTTTCCGGATGAACCGATACATAACCGTCCTGCGGACCTTTCAAACCCTCAAATTGTAAGGTTACCTTCGTTCCCGGTTCCGGTACCACCAACGGGATGACATTGAAGCCGTAGTTCTCCGGACAAACCTCCACAGGTACCTGATACCAGCCATCTGTCTGCTTCGTCAGCTTACAATCATACTGGTTGGCATAAGGCCGTGTATTCTTCCACACCCGTTCAAAATCCAGGTTCACCAGATGGCGGCTGGCATCGAACATCTCGTCACAAAAAGCCTCCTGTGACAACCCCGTCAGCCGTTTATACGTCATCACCGGATCTTCTCCTTTCTTTCCCTTCCGGAAAAGTTCGGCAATGATGGGACGTCCACGTTTCATTCCCCAATACTCTAAGATATACGGAGAGTGATAGATATTCTCCAGGTGCAGATAAGCCTTATGCGTCAGTTTCTTGAATGCATCCCAGTGATATTTTTCATCAGTCTGCCAGTCCGGATTGACCTGCCACAACATCCACTGAGAAGCCATCTCGAAGAAACCTGAACCACCCCAAGCTTCTCCTTCCCCGTCGCACGAAATCTGCGACTGAAAACTATGGCCCAATTCGTGTGCCACACAGTTCAGTTTTTCATCCTGGATACGGTTGGGGGCTACCCACAAAGCTCCAATCTGCTGGTCATAATCCCCGCCGTAGGCCGTTCCCTCGAGCGAATAATTAATCATAACCATCATCCGGTAACGGTCACTCTTCGACCCCGGTTTAGTAAATTGCAGGGAGTCCCGGAAAAAGGTATAAAATTTTTCCAGCTTGTTCGTCAGATTGTTCAAGTCCACGTGCATGTCGTGTCCTTCCAACTGAGGAGGATTCGCCAGGTCATTGCCGAACCCCTTCTCCCAAAACACCGCCACATTGTCCGTGCAGCACATCCGCTGATAACTCCATTTGGAGTCTGGATTATGGAGGTCCATGCCCTGCAAATCCTTGGGAATATAGATTTCTTTTCCTTTTACATTCCCACAAAGTTCTTTGGGACAAACCGATTGAGAAAGCCCAGGAAGAGCACTTACCCCCAATATAATACTTCCCAATAATATTTTAAAGTTCATAATCATACACTTTTAATTTAACGCACAATCTCACAACCTACAATTATGAGTCTGTCTAAACTGATACTTAATTTCATTATTTTTGAGACAGCCGTACCATCAAAACCCCATGAGGCGCAATTTCATACCGTGTATGCTCCTTGGTAGTTCCAATATCCTGATGCTTCCACAAATCACGAATCTTATATTCTTTCTTATGAATGTTTACCTCATCCGCAAAATAAATTGTCTGCTTATGCCAATCATAGTCCAATTTCCAAATATTCTCCGTACGGTTCAAGAAACAGACTGCCAACTCACCATTCGCCAGAGGCTTTGCCCAGATTTCTTTTTCTCCCATATCCATAAAACGACGGGCCTGTGCTCCCAATTTATCCTGGTTTACCGCAATCACTTCTTTGTTGGTCAAAATCTCTTTCGTATCCGCATCCATCTTACGCAAATCATTTCCTGCCATCAAAGGAGTAGCCAGCATACACCACATAGAAAAATGAGTCATATATTCCTCTTTATTCATTCCTCCATTTCCAACTTCAAGCATCTCCGCATCGTTCCAGTGTCCAGGTCCAGCATAAGGATAAAGATCGGCCATAATATCAATGATATCCAGCACACCAACTCCTCCCCAGTCGAACTTACATTGATAACAATCTCGAATGTCCGGAGTGACACGCCACATGTGTCCTATTCCCTTCCCCCATTTCCAGGGTTCATTCTCTCCCCATTCACAAATACTAAAAACAATGGGGCGTCCGCTTAGCTTAATGGCATCACTCATAGTCTGATAAGCCGCACGAGCATTTTGCCCTTCATTCGAACACCAATCGTATTTCAGGTAATCGATTCCCCAAGCCGCATACTGACGGGCATCCTGAAACTGGTATCCCCGACTTCCCGGACGTCCTTGACAAGTATAAGATCCGGCACAAGAATAAATGCCCAGCTTCAACCCTTTACTATGAATATAATCAGCCAACGCTTTTATCCCATTGGGAAAACGTTCCGGATCAGGAATGATATTCCCCAAAGAATCTCTTCCAATCTGCCAACAGTCATCAATTACAATATATTCATACCCGGCATCCTTCATGCCCGACTCCACCATGGCATCGGCCATCTCTTTCATCAGTTTCTCACTCACATCGCAGCCAAACTTGTTCCAACTGTTCCATCCCATTGGAGGAGTCTGCGCCAAAGAATCGAAGACCGAATCCGGCAAAGCCTTAGCTTCTCCAAAAAACATCTGCCCGTATGCATTACATCCACACAAGAGCGCCAATCCTATCAAAAAAGTCTTAAGTTTCATCATAACATGTATTTTAAAGATAAAGGCGGAAAAATCCACTTCCTTTTATTCTAAAAAAGCCGCATTCATCGCACGATAAGCTTCCGAATGCGGCTATAATAACTTATAAAAGAAACACTTACTGAAGAGTGGTATTAGTAAGTTTTATCGTATAGGGCCATTGTGCCATAGGCAGTGCACTTAAACTCCAGTTTCCATCCTTAGGACCAGCCGTTACAACCAACCACAAATATTCCAACTGCTCTCCAGAAGGAAGAGTGAAAGATACACTACTTGTCTGATTGTAATAATCCGTCCGACCTGCCTCACTCAATATGGAATGTCCATCTTCCGTAATACCCACAAAACCATAGCGGTAATTAGGCTGATACCACCATGCATTGTCATATCCCGGACAGCCATCAGGAGCCACATCTTCACCTTGAAGCCCTTTAAAATCGACTGTCACCGTAGTTCCCGGAGCAGGGACCTTCAGTTTGATGACATTAAATCCATAATTCTCCGGACAGCGTTCTGCCTTCACCTGGTAAGTTCCGTCGGCCAGTTGCATCATATAAGGAGCAAAACTGTCAAAAGAATTGGCATGAACACGTGTCACGTCATACACCCGTTCATAATCCAAGTTTACCAGATGACGATAACAATCGAAAATTTCATCCACAAACTGATCTTGCGTAATACCCGTCATACGTTGATAAGTATCCACCGGATCTTCATAAGCTGTACTTTGTCGATACATATCGGCAATAAATTTCTCACCATGCTTTTCACTCCAATATTCCAGCACATAAGGAGAACGATAAATATTATCCGTATGCAGGAAAGCCTTATGAGTAGCCTGTTTGAAAGCATCCCAATGGTATTGTTCTTCAGTCATCCAGTTAGGATTCACCTGCCAAAGCATCCATTGCGAAGTCATTTCATAAAAGCCACTACCGGCTCCTCCGCTCCAGCCGTCACTGCCATCTGCAATCATCTGCAACTGGAAGCTGTGCCCCAGTTCATGTGCCACCGTATTCAGGTTTTCATCCTGTAGCCGGTTAGGAGCAGCCCAGAAAGCCCCAATCTTATTGTCATATGTGCCTCCGTATGCTGTTCCATCCAGCGAATACTGAATCATTATCATCATACGATATTGTTCACTCAAAGAACCTTCATTCACAAAGTTCAACTTATCCCGATAATACGTATAAAAATACTCCAGCTTCGTTTTCAGGTTCTCCAAGTCCACATGCATGTCATTGCCTTCCAGTTGAGGGGGATTTGACAAATCCTTGCCAAATCCCTTTTCCCAGAAAATTGCCAGGTTCTCCGTGCAGGCCATACGGTCATAACAGTAAGTGAAAGTGTCCACTCTCCAGTCCTGTCCCGAGAATTCCAACGGACGATACAGTTTTTTCCCCTCCGGAAGAGGATACTGTTCGTTATAAGCTACATGGCCACTATAATCCGTACAAGCCAAGGAAGCCATACCTATCGCGAAGGCCCCAATATATTTACCTATTCTACTCATTTTTTCAGTCTTTATAATTATTCATAAGGTTGAGCATCAATCAACGGAGAACGACGTAATTCATAACGAGGTACCGGCAACCAATAATGTGCCTCAGCACCAGCTACACCTGCAAAGTTTCTGACAGAAACCACATTGCCAGTCCAGTATCTTTTAGTACCATCTTTATATTTATAAATTGTGATACCCGTTACAGGTTTGCTATAACATTCCTCCATCTTTTTCCAACGGCGCAAGTCAAACCAACGCTGTCCTTCAAACATCAGTTCAGCTTGTCTTTCATAATAATAAGCGGCCCATATATCATCGCCTGCTTGAATTTCAGGCAATCCAACCCGACGACGAACCTTATTTATATACTCACGAGCACCTTCTGCGCCCTCTACATTTCCTAACTGAAGCTGGCATTCTGCATAATTCAGGTAAATTTCAGCCAAACGGATAAAGAACCACGGTGTAGAATGCATGGTAGTACCCGCAGAGTCATAGTTGGGATCCAAGAACTTTCGCATAGAATAACCTGTATTGGTCGCATTCCAATAGTATGCCCCCTGGTCACTGTCCTTACCTGCGGCAACTCCATCTTCTCCAGAACGGAATACTTCTACTTCACGTCGGCCATCGCCATATCCCCACATGTCTCCATCCAAAATAAAAGCGGCATAGAAACGCGGTTCACGACCTTGCCAGATACTGGGCATGGTACCTGCCGGAGCTTCACAATAAGACTGTGGCACAAAGGCAGAACCGTCGGCATTTTGGAAGAAATCTGCCATTTCCTGCGTCGGATTAAAGTTTCCCCAACCTTGGAAACCATTACCGATTCCACAAGGAGCCTGATACAAATACGACATATTTTCACCTGCTCCATATTTAGGATCGTACAGTTTCTCAAAAATCACCTCCGGATTCTCCGGATTCAAGAAAAGATTACCATATTCATCGGCGACAGACTTCGGGTCGGCCACTACATTCGCCGTATTGATATCCTGCAAATGATATTCATTCAAATCAAATACCGCATGAGCCGCATCGGCAGCAGCCTGCCACTTTTCTGCAGACGGAGTACCAAACAAAGGACTTGCCTGATACAACAGCACTCTTGATTTCAAGGCTAAAGCCGCCCCTTTCGTGATACGTCCGAAATCAGAATTATCCGGATATGAAACCGGCAACAAGGCAGCTGCATCGTCACAATCTTTCACAATAAATGCTGCCACGTCATCCATGTCCGCCCGCACCTCTTCAAACGTATCATTCAAACCATAAGTATGGTCTACGATAGGCACACGGCCATACAAACTGTACAGCATGTGATAATTCCATGCCCGCAGGAACAAAGCCTGGCCTTTCTGCCAGTTCCGCCATTCTTCATCACCCGGAACTCCATCAATACGTTCCAGGAACAAGTTAATACTCTTTATGTAACCATAATACGTTCCCCAAGGATCCCACATGGTGTCGTCCCAGCCTATGGAATACGTATCGCAATTCAACAACCCTTGTGTAACATTCTCTGAACCATAAGTATGCTTCTGAAACACTTCATCTGTAAAATGTGCGAATCGTGTTCCTTTCATACTTTCTGCCCATAGGTTCGCATATTGGGCATTCAAATATGTTTCGGAAAGTGCCAAATCATTCCATACGGCCTCATCCGAGAAAGTGCTCATCGGAGCAACGTCCAGTATGTCCACACATGACGTAGCACTCCAACTCAAACAAGCAAAAGTCAGTGTATATAAAAAATGTTTTGTTTTCATCATTTCTCAAGTTTAATGTTAACTCATCAAAAAGTGATATTTGTTCCGAAAGTAATCATACGCTGCAAAGGATAAGCCAAAATACCATTTGAATTAATCGCATATCCGTTATCATCTTTAGACGTACCGACTTCTGGATCACAAATCTTCATTTTGTCAAAAGTAAACAGGTTATTACCGTTGACATAGAAACGCCATCTCTCAATGCCGATTTTTGAAGTCCAAGATTTAGGCAAAGTATATCCCACTTCTACTGATTTCAGTCGCAGGAAAGCTGCATTACGCAACCACCATGTAGAAGCCGAACCATTCCAAGTGTCACCATACGTCTGTTTGATAAATGCTTTCGGCCAACGAGCATTCAAGTTTTCCTCTGGAGTATTTTCTGTACGCCAGCGTCCTTCATAGAAATCGGTTACCATGTTCATAGTAGGCTGAACCAGCTGCACTGCTTTTGCCTGACCTTGGAAGAAGATATTCAAATCAAGTCCTTTCCAGCTACCATTTAACGTGAAACCATATACAATCTTCGGGGTAGCCGATTCATTCAGACGAATCGCATCATCCCATGTAATTGTACCATCTCCATTGGTATCCTGATAAATCAAGTCACCAGGAGCGGCATTGTCCATGTGAGGCGTGTTGTCCACTTGTTCCTGGTTCTGGTAGATGCCCAATGCTTTATAAAGTACCAATCCGTCAATCGGATTACCTGTTGTACGCTGCCATTCAGGAGTGGATACAGCTTCATCCATATACACAACCTTATTCTCTGCGTACGTAAAGTTTCCGGTGATACCCCATTCAAAGTCACCAGCCCGATCACGATAAGAAGCCACAATTTCCACACCCGAATTATTGACCTTACCCAGGTTTTCTGCCGGAAGAACCAAACCTGAATAAGCCGGAATGGAGGCACTTCGGGTAATCAAGATATCCCGACGTTTAGACTTAAACCAGTCAAAATCCAAACTAAACATGCCGTTCAAGAAACTAGCTGAGAATCCCAAGTTGGTTGTATTCGCCGTTTCCCATGTAACCAAAGGATTGGCCGTACGGGTCAGATAAAATCCTTTGTTCAATGCTGCTCCGTCACCACTTCCAAAATAAGCTCCCGTACCGGTAAACGCATACTGAGAAAGATACTGATAAGCCGAAATATTATCATTACCCATCTGGCCCCATGAAGCTTTCAGCTTTAAAAAGTCTACGTAAGGCTTCACAGGTTCAAAGAAATTTTCTTCTGAGATCACCCAACCCAAAGAGAAGGACGGGAACAATCCCCAACGATGTCCAGGTGCAAAATTCATGGACCCGTCGTAACGCATGGTAGCTTCAGCCAAATATTTGTCTTTGTATGAATAGTTCACACGTCCGAAGAAGTTCACACGAGCTGTGGCATCTGAAGAACCTCCATTATCTTTATCGTCAGGCACATCACTTCCTGCAAACAAATCCATCAACGTATTGGACAAGAAATTCGTACGATAGCCAGACAAAGTGTGATAATTATATTTGCTTTGTTCATAAGCCACGAATGCATTCACCTTGTGAACATCGTTGAAAGTACGTTCATATCCGATACGCGCGTTCAAAGTGATGGTAGAATAACGTGTGGCCCAGTCGTTCAAGCTGATCTGTCCGGTGTCCGAACGTTTGTTCTGATACTCCTGAGTAGCACTATCATAATAATACAAGTCATAAGGCTGATTAATCTGCTTTCCGTCACTAAATGTATAATCGATAGCGGCATAACCTTCTGCATATAAACCTTCTGTAATGAAATCCAAATCGACATGCAACAAAGGTTTGATATTCAAAATGTTATTTGTGTAATTATTTGAACCAGGAAGGTCGGTCACCATGATAGCGGCGTTTCGAGTAACCCCATCATAACCTACACGAGGCAATCCGTTAGGATAATAAGGTGCACTGCCCGGGAAGGTACTCAAGAAGTAAGTAAACAAATACGGCGTGGAATAAATACCACGTTTTCTCTGTTCCTGACGTCCCAAGATATCCAAACTGAAACGTATCGAATTACTAATCTTCGCATCCAGATTAGAAACCAGCTGGAATTGCTTATAATCCTGTGCCGAGTTCTTATAAAGTGCATCCTGCCACATATACTGGGCAGAAGTATAAAATGATACCTTGTCCGTACCTCCACTGATTGACAAACTGTGCTGAGTTTTTCCAGCCCAATCCTTAGCGACTTCATCCCACCAGTTTGTATCCGGATAATTTATTGGATCATCGTGATTCTTATAATGCGCCAATACCTCATCCGAATAAGTTGTACCCGGCTGACTATGACGTGGATCCGCATCATATTCATTTACGTAAGTAGCATACTGATATGCATTCAACATCTCCGGAATTTTGGTCGGCTGAGAAATAGAATAGCTACCATTGTAGTTCACACTCACCTTTCCCTCTTTTCCTCGTTTGGTTGTAACCAAGATTACACCATTGGCGGCCCGGGCTCCATAAATTGCAGCAGAGGCATCTTTCAAGACAGAGATACTTTCAATATCTTCCGGATTCAAATGGCTAAATGAACGATCCGCAATTCCATCTACTACAATCAAAGGAGAAGTGCTACCCAACGTGCCTTTTCCACGTATCAAAATATCGGCACTATCTTCACCCGGTTCACCAGAACGAGTATTAGCAATGATACCCGCTGTTTTTCCAGCAAGCGTATTCGTCAAGTTTGCAGCAGCTACTTTTTTCAGATCTTCTCCTCCAACCTGAGATACAGACCCTGTCAATGTGGCCTTCTTTTGGGTTCCATAACCAACTACAACGACCTCATCCATGATTTCTGTATCTTCCTTCAGCGTAATTTTTTCTCCCGCTTTTAGACGAGCTATCGGAACTTCTATTGATTTATAACCGATGTAACTAATTACAATAACCCCTTTGGATGAGACCTTCAAACTAAATTTTCCATCAAAATCTGTAATTGTACCATTCGTGGTGCCCTTTTCCATAATATTTGCACCAATAATGGCCTCACCTTTTGAATCGACTACCTTACCGGAAATAGTTTTCTGTTGCAAAACAGTTTCTACCACCGGTGCCCCACTAGATTCCGCATAAGCTACCAAAGGTAGACAACCCGCAGAAAGCACCACACATGCCGACACTTTTACAAATGCACGACTAAACAACATGCGATTTAAATGTGTATTCATCTTGTTCGTATTTTAGGGTTAATAATTATATTATTATTCTACTTTCCATTCTATAATACCTCCTGAAGCTCCTTTCTGAAGCTGTGCAGAAATTTTCAATCCGGTAGTCTTGACTGGTTTAAAGCGAACTACATTGTACTTGTCTTTTTCTACGCCATATTGATCATTGGTTTCCACTTCTTTCCAGGAATTTCCATTCTTGTAATAGAGTTTCCAGCTCTGCGGCACCCGGAAATCACCGTCGTAATGGTCAAAGTCGAGCCAGTAGACTTCTACTTTCGACACCGTGTAAGGCTGGTCAAACTCATAGGCCAACGATTCCAATGTTCCATCTTTCAACCACCAGTAGAAATAAGGTTTGGAAGTGTCGGAAGAACGTTTCGGTTCCCATTGGTCGTTCACACCCCACGCGTAAGACATTACAGCTGCCGATTCGGGCGCATCTTTTTGGATGGGGGCCTGAATGCTAAAGGTCTTGGCCTTGGAAGCAATGGTCGGTTCCGGGGTCGGAGTAGCGTATTCTTTAGTCTCTGGAATCCAGACTTCCATCTGGTCAGCTCCACGGTTGTCCCACGTAGAATAAGGGATGGCACGGAACGGTACATCTTTTACACTGCCGTCCTTACCCAATTCTTTGGCAGTTCCGCTCAATACCATCACCCCTTTCAGCAGGTTGGCATCATAGGTAGCCTTTATCTTGGCGTCACGCGGAATGAACTTGTTGAAGACAATGCTGTCGGGCTGGTCTTTGCCTTCCAAGCAGAACATAATCGGACCACGTTCCAATGCCACCATACCCCGGTCGACTTCTACTTTGTCGTTGGCCGTGATACGACGTACATCCATCGGCAAATTCAATTCAATCACATCGCCCGGTTTCCAGGTACGGACAAGGGTTTCATAACCGTCACCTTCCATGCCTTTCACATCGGAACCGTTGACTTTCAACGTATATTTCTTGGCGGCATCTGTATAGGCATACAAGTCGGAAGCTACCGGAGCCGATTTTGCCCAGCTAGGGATACGCAGACGGATGGCAAACTTACCTGCCTTTTCCGGAGTCACCTTGATGGCTATCTTGCCGTCCCACGGATACTGAGTAGTCTGTTCCAGCGTTACCTTATTGTCGGCCGTCTTCATTTCGGCTTTGCCCTGGATGTATAAATTCACATAAATGTCGTTCTGCTGAGTGGCATATACATAATTAGATACAGAAGCCATGAAACGAGTGATATTACCCGGACAGCAGGCACAGCCGAACCATGGCTGGCGGTCGTGTTCGCCCATGGATTCCAGCGGATTGTCGTAGAAGAACTTGTCGCCGCTCAATGAAACGCCTGAAATCACACCATTATATAAGGCCCGTTCCAGCACATCCATGTATTTGGAATCTCCTGTAGCCAGGAACATACGGTAGTTCCAGTACACATTGGCAATAGCTGCACAAGTTTCGCAATAAGCGGTATGGTTCTGCAATTCATAGTTCGGTCCGAAACCTTCTCCCTGTGCCCGGGAGCCCATACCACCGGTGATATACAGTTTCTTGCTCACCAGGTTGTCCCACAAGCGGGTCAAGGCATGGAAATAAGCGGTATCCTTTGTCAAGGCAGCTACATCGGCCACACCTGAATAAAGGTAACCGGCACGTACGGCATGGCCCACAATCTCATCTTGCTGAAGAATTGGTTTGTGGTCCTGACTATATTCACTCAATTTATGTCCATCAGTACCTCGTCCGGTTTCTTCCACAAAATACTTCGCCATATTGAGGTATTTCTGGTCACCCGTTACCTTATATAATTTACACAATGCCATTTCAATGATGGGATGTCCCGACGGCACGTGTTTCTGTCCTTCTCCCGGGCCGAACACCTTGCACACCAGGTCAGCATTCTTGATGGCCACATCGAGGAAGGTACGTTTACCCGTAGCCCGATAATGTGCGATGGCTGCTTCATACATGTGACCGCTGTTATACAATTCGTGGCTGTTCAGTTTCTCCCATTTAGAATGTCCCCACCATCCGGAAAGACGGTAGCACTTGTTGGTGACGCAAGTAGTCAGATAGCCGTCCGGTTCCTGAGCCGCTGCAATGATATTAATCACACTGTCCAGATAATGGTCCAGTTTCGGGTCATATTTCACAGCCAGCGAATAAGAAGCCCCTTCTATTACTTTATAAGGATCGGTATCATCGAAAGAAAAATCCCCGCGATGTTCTCCTTTTTTCAATCCACCCGCAATGGCGAAATTATCGAAACGACCGTTTTTCTCACATTCCTTAAAAGCAGAAGGAATGGATACGGTGCGGTTCGTTTCAATACGAGGCGACCAGAAACCGTCACTAATATGTACTTGAGTAAACGGGACCTCCTGAATCGGAGCATCCGGTTGTTGATAAGCAGGCTTGGCACAGGAAGTGATTCCTACCACTGCTATTCCACTCATCAATATCAAAAATCTGTTCTTCATGAGATATAAATTGGGTTTTTATTTCTTTTTAGCAAAAGTAGCTTTTAATAGCAAAAGAAGGTAAAAATATTATCCATTCAACTACAAAAATAGTCGCATCAGGACGAATTTTTCGATTTTACATAAACAGCTAAATATCAGTAATATACATAATAAATAATAGACTTTTATAGCATATCTTCGGACGATTTTATCATCCATTTCCAGACAGGAAGGGGTATAAGATAAATTGATTTTTCAGTTATCGATTCTTAAATTCGGAAACGCCTTGACACCAAAACGAGTTTTCCGCTTTGTTTTTTACGTTTCCCTGACGGAAACCGTAGGTCCTTCAATAAAGAAACATACAGTTCCGGTATGGGAAACGTACAGTTCCGTACAAGGAAACCTACAAAATTCACCGAAATCTTACTAAAAAGATAAAGACGGTTGACAAACAAAAAGCTTCTATTCGCCCGTATACTCTAACCAATTGATATCATTTTTCAGAATTAGACTTTTACATTACCTTTTTAAAACTATTTTAGATGTCTTATTCGTTTATTTTAATGAACTTTGTAGAGTTTTTTTAAAAGTATGCGTATGAGGACACTTTATTGTTTATTCATTTTTCTGTCGATCAGCCTATGGGGAAATGCGATTCTTCCCACTCACTTCCAGTTCCGCCATTACAACATTGAGAATGGAGTCTCTTCCAATAATATATCCGCTATTCTCCAAGACCAAAAAGGATATATCTGGTTGGCAACAGAAAATGGATTAAGTCGATTCGACGGAAATCAATTTGTCTTCTACCAAAAGAGTAACCCACTTTACTCCAACTTTCATGCAAGTTCCATAAATACCCTCTGCGAAACAAACACCAATGAACTATGGGTAGGGACAGAAAACGGAGTGTATATCTACAATCAGGTAAAGGACACTTTTACTCCCTTCCTGGAAAAGACAAGCAATAATACGGGCATTACCTCATGGATAACCCACATCATTCAAGACAAAGAAAAGAATATATGGATTGCCACCCGTAAACAAGGCATATTCCAATACAACATACAAACCAATAAACTCATACAATATGAGGTTCCTCAAAATGACAACATCATTATCCGCATACTGAACGATGCCCAAAACAACATCTGGGTATCTGGTCCCTATCAACTCTGCCGACTTAACAAAGCTCACAATACGTTTGAAGAATTTTCTATCAAAGGAGAATCAACAGGGGTATACTCCATGGCTTTATGTGAAGACTCGTACCATAACCTTTGGATTGGAACTTGGGAAAAAGGGCTTTGGAAGTTAAACCCACAAACACACGAAGTACAAAAATTTTTGGTTTCCGAAAAAGGGAAAGGCATACAGCATATCCATTCTCTCCTGGAATACTCTCCCGAAACTTTCTTTATAGGCTCCGACGAAGGCCTGACTATTTTCAATCCAATTACTCAGGAAAGTTTTCTCTACGACCAATATGGAGAAGGCAATGAGTCCTTGTCCGACAAATTCATTTACCCGATGCTGAAAGACCGGGAAGGTGGGGTATGGATAGGTACCTACTACAACGGCATCAATTACCTTCCCCCTTATTGTGGACAATTCATAGGATATTCCGGAACGGACAACTTTCCTTTTTTCAGTGGACAAATCATCAGCCGCTTCTGTGAAGGGGAAAACGGAGAAATATGGATTGGCTCGGACGATGCGGGAGTGAGTCGCTTTTCTCCATCTCAAGGCCAGTTTGTGAATTTTCCCGGAAGGGAGCAGCTGATCCACAAAAATGTCCATGCCTTGTGCTATACGGGAAAAGAACTCTGGATTGGTACCTATAGTGACGGGATATACGCCCTACAAACTTCCACTGGACACATCAAAAAATATAATATGTTGAATGGACTGGACGAAAGCAGTATATATTGCATATTTCAGGACAGCCACGGACAGATTTGGACTGGCTCCATGAGTGGAATATGCTTGTATAGTCCACAAGACGACCGGTTTATCCCAGTCAAGCATTTGGATGTTTTAACTATTGACATGGCAGAAGATGCCAAAGGCAACATTTGGGTTGCCACCCAAGGTAAAGGCATTTTTAAATATTCTCCACAAAATCAAGTCTGGAAGAAATACGCAGAAGCAGAAGGACTGAATTGTCCCACCATCAACCATATATGCATCAATCGTGAAAATGAATTATGGATAGCCACCGCAGAAGGACTTTACTTATTTAACTCACTTAAAGACACATTTTCCTATCACCCGCTCCGGATTCCCAACGAATGTATCAATACGATCCTGGAAGGAGAAGACTGTCTGTGGCTCACTACGGCCAAGGGACTGGTGAAATACACGCCCACCACAAGAGCCACACAAATCTTCACCAAGAGTGACGGACTGCAAAGTGAAGCCTTTATCATGGCCTCAGCCCTAAAAACCCGCAACGGAGAATTCTACATCGGCAGTATCAACGGCTTCAATACATTCTATCCACACCAACTGAAACTGAACACCCAGAAACCGAATGTGGTACTGACCGGACTGGAAATCTTCAACAAAAAGATAAAAACGCAAGAAGGAGGCATCCTGCCACAAGCCATTGACCACCTGAAAGAAATTCATCTTCCCTACAAAGACAATGTCATCACCCTGACGTATGCGGCTCTAAGCTACTGCACGCCGCAAAAGAACCAGTATGCCTACATTCTGGAAGGATTCGACAAGGGATGGAACTATGTGGGTTCACAGCACAGCACCACCTATACCAACCTACCGGCGGGCACGTATACATTCCGGGTAAAGGCTTCGAACAATGACAATGTGTGGAACGAAGAAGGGACCTCCATCCGTATCATCGTACATCCTCCTTTCTATTTTTCCTTGCCGTTCAAAATAGGTTATTTCATGCTGTTTATCCTGGCCATCGGCCTGCTGCTGCGCTACGTGGTACGTAAGGGTGAAAAGAAACATGCCAAAGCCATCGACGAGCTGAACAGCAAGAAAGAAAAAGAAATCCATGAAGCGAAAATCAATTTCTTCACCATGATTGCCCACGAAATCCGTACGCCGGTGTCACTGATCATCGGCCCGCTGGAAAAAGTGATGCAGTCCACCCACATTCCGTCCAGCGAACGGCAGGAACTGGAAATCATCGACCGTAACAGCCAGCGTCTGCTCTATCTGGTGAACCAACTGCTCGATTTTCGGAAAGTGGAACAGAAGGAAATGCGAATGCGGTTCACTTCGCAATCCGTACGGGAACTAATGGAAAGTGTATGCGAACGTTTCTCCCCGACCCTTCACCAGAAAGGAGTGAGTTTCTCCGTAGTGTATCCGGACAAGAACTTCTATGCCGACGTAGACAAAGAAGCGATTACAAAAGTATTGAGTAACCTGCTGACCAATGCCAGCAAATACACCAACAGTATGATTGAAGTCCGCTTCCAGGAACAGCCGAAAGCACAAACCTTCTCTATCCAAGTGAAAGACAATGGAAAAGGCATGAGCGAAGAAGAACTGGGAAAAATCTTCAAACCGTTCTATCAGGCATCCGAAAACAAACCGGGTACAGGCATCGGTCTGAGCATTGTGAAAGGTATCGTAGAAGCTCATTATGGAAAAGTGGAAGTAACCTCTCAACCGGGAATAGGCTCTACGTTTATTATCACACTTCCACAAAAGCAAGAACGACAGACCACTCAAGAAGGAGAAAGCCTGTCGGCCGCTCCACTGCCAGAGGATATCATTCCAGAACAGCATGACACTACTTCAGCCAAGGTACTCCCCATCATGCTCATCGTGGATGACAACGAGGACATGCTTCATTTCCTTTCCTCACACTTCCAAAATAACTATACCATCGTGACTGCCTCCGACGGTAGTGAAGCTCTCCATAAACTGAAAGAACAAGAAGTTTCCTTGATTATCAGTGACTGGATGATGCCTCGCATGAGTGGAATAGAATTATGCAAAGCGGTCAGAAGCAATCAGCTGACCAGTCACATCCCGTTTATCCTGCTGACAGCAAAAACAGGAACGGAAGCCAAGATTGCCAGCATGAATTGCGGAGCAGATGCCTACATCGAAAAACCGTTCTCCCTGCAATACCTGGAAGCTTGTATCAAGAACTTGTTGGAACTGCGTCTGCAACTGAGACAGAAATTCTCACAAATGCCGACCGTCTCCATCAACTCCATTGCAGCCAACCAGACCGACAAGGTGTTCCTGGAGAAGATGAACCACCTGATTGAAGAGAACCTGAACAACGACCAGCTTTCAGTAGACTTCCTGGCCGAAAAGTTGTGTATCAGCCGTTCGGGATTGTTCGTCAAACTCAAAGGATTGGCCAATACCACTCCCAACGAGATGATTCAGATTATCCGTTTGAAGAAGGCGGCTTCCTTGCTGCTGGAAAACCAGTACCGTATCAACGAAGTGAGCTACATGGTGGGATTCAACAACCCGTCGTATTTCAGCAAGTGCTTCCAGAAACAGTTTGGCATGAAACCGGGAGAATACATTGCCAGCCACACTCCCAAACAAACACATGACAGCACGGAGAAGGAATGAGATTTTATAAGTGTACGTCTACACGACTGCATAAAATTATGTATCTTTGCGATTCAAAGATTTGATTCAACATGAAGTGCATAACCATCACCCCTCCGGACCACATACAGGCTACCATTCAGTTGCCTTCCTCCAAAAGTATCTGCAACCGGGCATTGATTATTCATGCACTGGCTCACAGTCAGTGTAAACTGGAGAACTTGTCCGACTGCGACGATACGCATGTCATGACCGAAGCGCTGGCTCACATGCCGGAAGTGATTGACATCATGGCGGCGGGGACTTCCCTGGCGTTTTCCACAGCTTATTTTTCCCTTACCCCCGGCACCCATATCCTGACCGGTACGGAACGGATGCGGCAACGCCCCATCCAGATTCTGGTGGAGGCCCTGCGAAGCTTGGGAGCGGACATCGCATACGTGGAGAACGAAGGCTATCCTCCCTTGAAGATTTCCGGACGGACGTTGAAAGGAAATTGTCTGACCCTTCCGGGAAACGTGAGTTCCCAATACATCTCGGCCTTGCTGATGATTGGCCCGATGCTGGAGAAAGGACTGGACCTGACCCTCAGCGGGGAAATCGTATCACACCCCTATATCAACCTGACACTGAAAGTGATGCGGGATTTCGGAGCAGAAGTGGAATGGACTTCCGATTGCAGCCTTCATGTAGCTCCTGTTGCTTATCAGGCTTTACCTTATTATATAGAAAGCGACTGGAGTGCGTCATCCTACTGGTATGAGATTGTAGCCTTGTCAACAAAGGATGCCACGGTGAGCCTCCCGGGACTTTTCGCACAGAGTCCGCAGGGCGATTCCAAGGTAGCGGAACTGTTCGAGCAACTGGGTGTGGGTACGAAAAGAGAAGGACAGACTGTCACGCTCTACCAGACACATTCTTGCGTGAAACACTTGGAGTACAATTTTGTGAACCAGCCCGACCTGGCGCAGACTTTCGTGGTCACTTGTGCCATGCGGGGAGTCACTTTCCGCTTTTCGGGACTGCAAAGCCTGAAAATCAAGGAAACTGACCGCATGGCGGCCTTAATCGCAGAAATGCGCAAACTGGGCTACGTGCTGGAAGAGAGCGAAGGTTCTGTACTTTCCTGGACGGGCAAACGGTGCGAACCGCAAAACCCACCTGTCATCGACACGTACGAAGACCATCGCATGGCCATGGCCTTTGCACCGGCAGTGTTGCGCCAAGGCACGCTGTGTGTGCGCAACCCACAGGTAGTCTCCAAATCGTATCCCCGGTTCTGGGAAGATTTGCAGCAGGCAGGTTTTCATCTTACTCAAAACTGATTGTATCATGTGGATTTTAGTCATCATATTAATTGGAGTCGTTCTCTTCGGACTGGTGGCCGGATACTTTTATAACCGTTCCGTGCAAAAGAAGATTGACCGTGGAGAACTGACGGAAGCCCCGGAAGTCAAGACGGTAGACGGGGAATGCTGCGGACAGCATCAGGTCTGCGAAAAAGAAAGTCTGCTGGCGGCCGTCAGCAAAAAGATTGAGTATTACGACGACGAAGAACTGGACCGCTTCAAGGGTCATCCGTCGGATACCTATACGGAAGAAGAGATTGATGAATTCCGGGAAATCATGTACACCATGAAAGAAGAGGAAGTGGCCGGATGGTGCCGCAGCCTGCAGCTCCGTGGCGTGGAAATTCCCGATGAACTGAAAGACGAGTTGTTCCTGATAGTCGGAGAACGCCGTTTCCATTAACCCTCCCTCACTTGCCCATGAATATCCTCGAATTGTTGCATTATACTTTTTTCCAGCATGCCCTGCTGGGTAGTCTTTTTGCCAGCATTGCCTGCGGCATCATCGGTACGTACATCGTAACGCGAAGGCTGGTATTCATCAGCGGGGGTATCACGCATGCCTCGTTCGGAGGTATCGGTATCGGACTCTACGCCGGTATCTCACCGATTCTGAGTGCGGCTATATTCTCGGTGCTGTCGGCTTTCGGCGTGGAATGGCTCAGCAAACGCAGCGACATGCGGGAAGACTCGGCCATCGCCGTGTTCTGGACATTCGGCATGGCGGTGGGTATCATCTTCAGCTTTCTGGCCCCCGGATTTACGCCCGACCTTTCTTCGTTCCTGTTCGGTAACATCCTGACCATCACGCAAGCAGACATTCTTCTACTGGTGATATTGAGCCTGACACTCATCGTCTTTTTCACCTTGTTTCTCCGGCCTATCACGGCCATTGCCTTCGACCGGGAATTTGCCTGTTCCCAGCGCATTCCCGTGAGCGCCTTCGAATATACCCTGATGGCTTTCATCGCACTGACCATCGTGGCCTGCCTCCGGATGGTGGGTATCGTACTGGCCATTTCCCTGCTGACCCTTCCGCAGATGACGGCCAACCTCTTTACGTACAGCTTCAAACGTATCATCTGGCTTTCCATCGGCATCGGTTACCTGGGATGCTTGGGCGGCCTGCTGCTGTCTTATCAACTGCGGGTGCCTTCGGGAGCGGCCATCATTTTCGTGTCCATCCTCATTTATGTAGGAGCTAAATTATTTTGCATGCTCCGCAAAAAACGGATGAACTGAGGGAGATTTATCCTAATTTTGTAACAAAAGAATTCAAGTTAAAAAACCACAGTATATGGAAATTAAAATTGATTCACTGGAAAACATCCACGAAGCTGCCAAAAAGTTTATCGCAGCCATGGGTGACAACACGGTTTTTGCCTTCTATGGAAAAATGGGGGCAGGAAAGACAACTTTTATCAAGGCCGTATGCGAAGAACTGGGTGTGACGGATGTCATCAACTCACCGACATTCGCCATTGTCAACGAATACCGCTCCGATGAAAACGGAGAGCTGATTTATCACTTCGACTTCTACCGTATCAAGAAACTGGAAGAAGTGTACGACATGGGTTATGAAGACTACTTCTACAGCGGCGCACTCTGCTTCATCGAATGGCCGGAACTGATTGAAGAACTGCTTCCGGGCGATGCGGTCAGCGTACACATCGACGAAAACGAAGACGGTACCCGCACGGTACGCTTCGACGAGAACAACGATTAATATGGAAATACACTATTTCATACAAGCCTTGTTTGTGCTGGTGGGGCTCTTGTCCTTACTGGCAGCCATCTGCAACTGGAACTGGTTCTTCACGGCACAAAACACACAGTTTATCGTAAGAAATGTAGGACGGAAACAAGCCCGCTGGTTCTATGCATTGATTGGCCTACTGATGATAGGTACAGGCGTATTCTTTTTCCTGTCCATTCAGGGAATGGTGTAAAACGAACAGAGTTTTCAACAGCTTGTTAATAACTTCGACAGGTTATTAACAGGCTGTTTTGTTTTCCACACCTCAAAAATCGAAGGAAAGCTGGCCGTCGCCCAGCAGATTGAAGCTCATGCGATGATAGGGAGAAGTGCCGTAAGCGGCAATGGCGGCACGGTGTTTTTTGGTGGGATACCCCTTGTTGCTCTTCCAGTCGTACATGGGGTATTCTTCGTGCAAACGGTTCATGTAATCGTCACGATAGGTCTTTGCCAGAATGGAAGCCGCCGCAATGGACAGGTATTTCCCATCTCCTTTTACAATAGTGGTATGCGGGATACCGGGGTAAGAATTGAAGCGGTTACCGTCAATCAACAGGTGCTGAGGAACCACCTTCAACTGGGCAATGGCTCTGTGCATAGCCAGGAAAGAAGCGTTCAGGATGTTGATTTTATCAATCTCTTCCGGCGATACCACACCTACAGCCCAAGCCGTGGCTTCTTGCTCAATGACCGTACGCAATTCATAACGCTGTTTCTCCGTCAGTTTCTTGGAATCGTTCAGCAACTCATTGCGAAATCCTGGAGGCAGAACAACAGCTGCCGCATAGACCGCTCCAGCCAGACACCCACGTCCAGCCTCATCACATCCGGCCTCAATGAATTCTTTATGCAAATAGGGTAACAGCATATCTACCTCCTTTTTTTCGGACTGCAAAGGTAGTACATTTTTCCCAACCTGCCGCTTCTGGAAAACAGAAGTTATCCCGAGGTTATCCACCGATTTTCGAACGGACATGACAGGATGTAACAGAAGATTCGTATCTTTGCAGCATTAAAGAATAAACCTATGGTACAGATTGATGATGTAATAGTGAGCCTGGACGTATTCCGGGAAAAGTTCTTGTGCGACTTGAATGCCTGCAAAGGAGAATGCTGCATCGAAGGAGATGCCGGTGCTCCCGTAGAGCTGGAAGAAGTGGAAAAACTGGAAGAAGTGCTTCCCGTGATATGGGACAGCCTTTCGCCGGAAGCACAGGAAGTCATCAACCGCCAAGGTGTGGTCTATACGGACCAGGACGGTGACCTGGTTACTTCCATCGTCAACGGGAAAGACTGCGTATTTACCTGCTACGATGAAAAAGGCTTTTGCTACTGTGCCATTGAAAAAGCATTCCGTGAAGGGAAATGCAACTTCTACAAACCGATTTCCTGTCACCTCTACCCCATCCGGGTCAGCGACTACGGGCCTTACAAAGCTTTGAATTACCACCGTTGGGACGTGTGCAAGGCTGCCGTGTTACTGGGAAAGAAGGAAAACCTTCCTGTCTACAAATTTCTGAAAGAACCACTGATACGAAAATTCGGATCAGACTGGTATGAGGAGCTGGAAAACGTCGCCAAGGAATTAGAGGCCCAGCATTTGATTTAAATCGATAAATAATCCCGCCACAGAATTTCCAAAGATACCTGTAGCGGGATTTTGTCGTCTTTTTATTTTGTCTTTTTTACGCAAACTCTCTTCACCAGGCGTAAGGCATATTCCACCGTAGCCCCTGAACTGAGAATTTTATTATTATAAAAGCAAAAGGTAGATTTACAATCATTGCATAGATAGCGACAATCATATTTATTGAAAGCATCCAGTCCATTTTTTCTGAGCATCTCACTAAGCGACACGATTGTAGAACTGTATTGTTCCCGAAACTCCTTGGCTTCTTCCGTAGTAAAAGTGCGCCAACCGCGAATGCCATCTTCCTCATACGAAGTACAAATAGAAGCAGCCTCAGCCTTTTTTACCAGCCACTGACGAGGAGATACCAGAGTAGCAACTACTGCTTCGCCCGACAAGGGCTCTACCTTCCACACAAAGAAAGGCCCCCATATACTCTCACTTTCCGGTAACTGAGTAGCCGTAATCACTTCCGTATCCTCATCTGTAACGGTATCTCCACTTCCGCCCGTTTCTCCTTTATCCGGCTGTTCGGGCTTTGGGTCTTCCCAACCCTCCTCCTGTGTCATGTTTTCAAACGGAAATTCCACTGAGACTTCCGGTGTCCATCCTTCTATCTGTGAGTGTCCTCCCAATGACACATTGCCATCTCCCGTACTGACCAGCCGATAGGGCTTTCCTGCTTCCAACGGACAATTAAAGAAATATCCATACGTCGTTTCTCCCGATACGGTGGTAACATTGATAGAAAGATGGGTCCGTGTACTCTCGGCAGGAAACACATAAACAGGTCCAGCTTTCCATACTCCTTTTTCATTTCGACATTCCACCGTTGCAAACTGTCCGTCGTTGCTCAAGTTTCCTTCCAGAGAAATCCCGGAACTCACTGGTGAGATACGTGCCTCTACGGCGATGGCGCCTTCAGGAATTCCACCCAAAGATAAATAAACAGCAGCCACCGCATAAGACATTGATACAGACACCTTCATATCACTTTTCAGATTGACGATGTTTTTCCCGACCAACAAAGGAACGTCGGCATAATTACCTTGTGAGAAACGAAAAAATTGCTTGGCATCCAACACCATTGGGGGTAAGTAGGCAGCAGAAAGTCCGGAAAAAAGAGAAAGTGTATACTCACCACTTTCCTGCTGTACCTCGGGCCATTCCTCCGGAAAGGAAATATGCTCTTCACGGGCCAGCTTGCCCTGTTTATCCAGCAAATACATTTCCAAAGGATAAAGTGAAGTAAAAAGATGGGCATTCGACACCTCTACACCCATTTCATACGGTCCGCCGGCGTTTTCTCCACCCGCTTCCTCTTCTACATGATAAGCCCCACATCCTGCACCGAAAAAAGAGCAGCACACTGTGACAAGCATAAACAAATAAGTCTGAATACGAAATTCCATAACATTTTTATTTTGAATAACGTATCCAGACTTCTTTGTCCACTTTTTTTCCTTCTAAAAACTACATTTTAGAAATACTTTTCCAATTTCTTGATCATCATTCCCAGACAGAATACCACAACGTGGTCATTTTCCTGAATCATGGTATTACCGGTTACCAATATACCTTCTCCATTCCGGATCAACCCTCCGATAGTCGCTCCCTTAGGAAGTCCCAAATCCTTTACAGCCTGCTTGGTTATCTTGGCCCCCGGCTTCACCGTGAACTCGGCCACATCTGCATTGGCAAAGGTCAGACATTTCACATTCGACACATCTGCATCAAGCATCATTTGATAAATATGGCTGGCTGCAATAAACTTCTTATTGATGACTGTTCCGATATCCAGACTTTCGGCCATACTGATGTAGTCCACGTTTTCTACTTCAGCCACCGTCTTAGTCACTCCCATGCGCTTGGCCGCCAGACATGCCAGAATATTGGTTTCCGAATTACCGGTCAACGCGACAAAGGCTTCCGTATTCTTGATACCTTCCTCCAGCAACAGCTGCATATCGCGTCCATCGCCATTAATGACCATCACTCCGTCGTCCACCAGTTCCGTCAATCGGTTACAGCGGGCAATATCGCTTTCTATGATTTTAGTCTTCATGTATTCCGGCATGTACTGTACAGTACGTACGGCAATCCGGCTTCCTCCCATGATCATCACGTTCCGCACATCGGCCTCATTCTCCTTCCCGGAAATCTTACGGATATAAGGAATGTATTTCTTCGTAGTCGTAAAATAAACGATATCATTCAACTTTATCACATCGTCTCCACGCGGAATGATGGTTTCATTCCCTCGCTTAATGGCCACGATGTGGAACGGTATGTTTCGCCCTCCCAGTTCATGCAAAGGTACATTCAGAATTTCTGCCTGTTCACGCAACTTCGTTCCCAAAAGCACCAACGCTCCTCCGGCAAACTCCCACCACTGACGAATCCAACTCATCTTTACAGCGTCGACAATGTCACGTGCGGCCAGCATTTCCGGATAAATCAAGGAATGAACACCCAGCTTGGCAAAAAACTCCTTATGTTTGGGAAGCAGATATTCATAATTGTCTATTCGCGCCACCGTTTTCTTGGCTCCCAGACTGGTAGCAAGCATACACGCCGTCATGTTACGGCTTTCATCGGGCATAACCCCGATAAACAAGTCGGCTCCTGCCACTCCGGCCTCTTTCAATCCGTTGATTGATGTCGGCGACAAATTGACGGTCATAAGGTCCAGGTTGCTTCCCATGGCGCTCAGTTTGCTCTCGTCCTCATCCATCAAGATGATATCCTGCTTCTCACCCGACAGCAGTTTCGCCAGATGGGTACCTACAGCTCCGGCCCCTGCAATAATAATCTTCATATCTTTATTATCTGAGTGATTGTGTGATATATACTTTCCTCATCAATGCCACAGATGGCATACAAATCGTTGACCGGACCATGCTGTACAAAACGGTCAGGAAGTCCCAGTCGTTTTACAGACGGATGGTAACCATGGTCGCTCATGAACTCAAGTATGGCACTGCCCATTCCTCCATTCCGTACTCCATCTTCTACAGTCAGAATGCGACTGAATTTCTGTCCTACCTCATGCAACAAATCTTCATCCAACGGTTTCAAGAAACGCAAATCATAATGAGCAATGCTCATGCCCTGTTCTTTTTCTGCACGGGCTATCGCCGACGCTGCTTTGTTGCCTATCGGTCCGATTGTAATCACAGCCAAATCTGTTCCTTCTTTCAACCGACGTCCTTTTCCTACTTCCACAGGTTCCAGCGGACATTTCCAGTCAACCAATACTCCCCTTCCGCGTGGATAACGAATCACAAACGGTCCGATATCCGGAAGCTGAGCCGTATACATCAGCCGGCGCAGTTCATGTTCATCGTAAGGAGAAGCAATCACCAAATTCGGTATCGGACGCAAATACGCCATGTCGAAAGCTCCATGATGCGTAGGACCGTCTTCTCCCACCAGTCCCGCACGATCCAGACAAAGCACGACATGAAGTTTCTGAATAGCCACGTCGTGAATGATATTGTCGTAGGCCCGTTGCATGAAAGAAGAATACACATTACAGAACGGCAGCAGACCTTCCTTCGCCATTCCTCCGGAAAAAGTCACGGCATGCCCTTCAGCAATACCCACATCGAAAACCCGGTCGGGCATTTCCTTCATCATGATATTCATCGAACAGCCAGAAGGCATGGCTGGGGTCACTCCCACAATCTTGTCGTTTTTACGGGCCAACTCCAGCAACGTATTTCCAAAAACATCCTGAAACAATGGCGGCATACCGCTGGTATCCATCACGATACGTTCTCCTGTTTCCTTGTCGAAAATTCCTGGAGCATGCCATAAAGTAGCCGCCTCCTCCGCCGGTTTGAATCCCTTCCCTTTGCGGGTATGGATGTGCAGAAGTTTCGGCCCCTTCATGTCCTTTATTTCCCTCAGAACCCTTGTCAGCGCCGTCACATCGTGTCCGTCTACAGGACCAAAATAACGGATATTCAAGCCCTCGAAAATATTCTGCTGCTGCATCAGCATCGATTTCAGGCTGTTGTTAAAGCGAATCAAGCTCTTGCGACGTTCATCATTCAAGATTCCCCATCTATAGAGTTTTCGTGACAACGCATTTCTCAACCGGTTATAACCTTCTGAAGTGTGCAAATTCAACAGATACTGTTTCATTCCTCCCACACTCCGGTCGATGGCCATATTGTTGTCATTCAAAATAATCAACAGATTATTGGGAGTAGAAGAAGCATTATTCAATCCTTCGAATGCCAGTCCCCCACTCATGGAACCATCTCCGATGACAGCTACCACATGGCGGTTTTCTTCTCCTTTGCGTGCGGCAGCCACGGCCATTCCCAATGCAGCTGAGATAGAATTGGACGCATGCCCACAAGTGAATGTATCATATTCACTCTCGGCTGGTGAAGGGAAAGGACACAGTCCGTTCAACTTCCGGTTTGTATAAAAACGGTCACGACGGCCCGTCAGAATCTTATGTCCGTATGCCTGATGCCCCACATCCCACACGATGCGGTCGTAAGGTGTCTGATACACGTAATGAAGCGCCACGGTCAGTTCCACGACTCCCAGACTGGAGCCGAAATGACCGGGATTACGCGATAATTCATCAATAATTTTATTTCGAAGTTGATTACAGACCTCCGGCAACGCCTCGACAGAAAGTTTCCGTAAATCTTCAGGGCTATCTATCTTATTCAGCAAATCGTATGAAGTTGGCTGTTCCATCCTTGTTCCACATTAACTTTAATCGTACAAAAATAGCACAAATATATATAATGTACTTACATTTGCAGTAAATTTTCTCTTGTCATGGAATTCAGAACCAAAGTAGAACTACCCCTCAAAGGGCCCGAAATACATCACGCCGACCAGCTGATGATGTGGGGTTCCTGCTTTTCCGAACACATCGGAAACTTGCTGAGCGAGAATAAATTTACCTGTGACGTCAATCCTTCCGGAGTGTTATACAATCCGATATCCATCGCTTCTTCCATTCAACGACTGCTGGATGGCTTACCGTATCAGGAACAAGATTTACATCAGGAGCAAGGACAATGGTACAGCCTGATGCACCACAGTTCTTTCTCGTCTGCCGATGTCACGGAATGCCTGGATAAAATCAATCAGCGCATCATTGCCGGCCACGAGCACCTGCTTCATGCCGACTGGCTTATCTTCACATGGGGCTCTTCATTTGTCTATACCTGGAAAGAAGATGGGAGAATCGTAGGCAACTGCCATAAACTGCCGGCTCGCTTGTTTGAACGACACATGGTCAGCGCCGATGAAATCGCTACGGCTTATCTGCCATTGCTACAACAACTGCGCTCCCTCCGCCCTCACCTGCAATGCCTGTTTACCGTCAGCCCCATACGGCACCTCAAAGACGGACTGCATGGCAACCAACTCAGCAAAGCCAACCTCCTGCTGGCTGCCGACAAGATTTGCCGGGAACTGGATTTCTGCCACTATTTTCCTTCCTATGAAATCCTGATAGACGAACTGAGGGATTATCGTTTTTATGCCGACGACATGATGCATCCCAGTCCGCTTGCCATTCAGTACGTTTGGGAATGCTTCGGCAATTGCTATTTCAGTTCCTCCACTTTCTCCTTCATGAAAGAATGGGAAAAAATACGACGTGGACTGGCTCATAGACCTTTCAACCCCGAAACGGAAGCCCATCAAGCCTTTTTAAGTCAAATTCTGTTAAAGATAGAGGAGTTAAAAGAAAAATTCCCGTACTTAGATGTTCAAAAGGAAATAAAGTTATGTCAAGCACAATTGAAGAAATAACCTCCATCCTGGGGGCTGAACGCAGAGGAAACACACCCGCTACCATCGACTGGATTTTAACAGACAGTCGGATCATTTTGTTTCCAGAAGAGACCCTGTTTTTTGCCTTGAAAACAAAACGTAACGACGGACACAAGTATATCCCGGATCTTTACCAGAAAGGAGTACGCAACTTTGTCGTGAATGAAATACCTGAAACAGCTTCCTCCTATCAGGATGCCAATTTTCTGATTGTTTCCAACCCGCTGAAGGCCCTGCAACGCCTGGCTTCCAAACACCGGGAACAGTTTCAGGTACCGGTCATCGGCATCACGGGAAGTAACGGAAAAACGGTCGTCAAAGAATGGCTGTATCAGCTGCTCAGTCCGGACCGTGTCATTACCCGCTCTCCAAGAAGCTATAATTCTCAGATTGGAGTGCCCCTTTCCGTATGGCTCATGAACGAGCACACTGAATTGGGAATCTTCGAAGCCGGCATCTCCGAAATGGGTGAAATGGAAGCCTTGCGCCCCATCATCCAACCGACCATCGGTATCCTGACCAACATCGGGGGAGCCCATCAGGAAAATTTCTCTTCTCTGCAAGACAAATGCATGGAAAAGCTTCAGCTCTTTAAGGACTGTGACGTCATTGTGTATAACGGCGACAACGAACTTATTGCCAGTTGCGTCACCAAATCGCTGTTTACAGCGCGTGAAATTGCCTGGTCGACCAAAGATTCCGAACGTCCGCTTTTCATCGAAAAAATACTGAAAGACGATACTGGTACTACCATCAAATACCGCTACCTGGGATTCTTCAAAGAATACCGGATTCCGTTCATTGACGATGCTTCCATCGAGAACTCACTCCACTGTCTGGCCGTGGCCCTCTACCTGATGGTACCACCCGAAACTATCGCAGAGCGTATGCTCCACCTAGAACCCATTGCCATGCGTCTGGAAGTGAAAGAAGGGAAAAACGGCTGTACACTGATTAATGACAGTTACAATTCCGACTTTGCTTCGCTCGACATCGCACTGGATTTCATGATGAGACGCTCGGAGGACAAGAACCGCAAACGCACATTGATTCTATCGGACATGCTGGAGAGTGGACAGACCAGCAAGTTACTCTACAGACAGGTGGCCGACCTTGTACACAGCCGGAAAGTAGACCACATCATCGGAGTGGGCGAAGAAATCTCCGCAGCAGCCAACCGGTTTGAAATCCAAAAGGATTTCTTTCCCAACACCGCCGAACTTCTGAACTCAGGCCTGCTTCACCAATTGCACAACGAAGACATTCTGATAAAAGGGGCCCGCGTGTTCCATTTCGATGAGATTACCGACGCACTCGAATTGAAGGTGCACGAAACCATCCTCGAAATCAACCTGAATGCACTGGTCGACAATTTGAACCATTACCGGAACAAGCTGAAACCGGGAGTCAAGATGGTTTGTATGGTAAAGGCCTCAGCCTATGGAGCCGGTTCTTTCGAAATTGCCAAGACACTGGAAGACCAGCGGGTAGATTATTT
>ENA-OPNI01000106-OPNI01000106.1-human-gut-metagenome-genome-assembly--contig:-NODE-106-length-29281-cov-4.304626_pt1 | contig 29281 bp, 18 predicted proteins | sample MGYA00241538_ERZ501773 | MGnify/ENA primary metagenome ERZ501773 (study PRJEB25962, sample SAMEA2042556) | human gut metagenome | biome: human gut; feature: human-associated habitat; material: faeces...
TTTTGAAATAACAATCAAAACCGCCGTTTTCTTTTGTAAAAATGAGAATACGGAGGGTGTGTTAAAGTCGCCCTTTTTCAAGGATACGGTGGTATCAAGGAGGTATTGCCATGTCCTTTTTTATGTACCATGTGGAGCATATTTATGTCTAGGAAGAAATACAGTAAAGCATTCAAACTAAGGCTTTTAAAAAAGCATAATGAAACAGGCATATCCTACTAGAAATTGGAAAAGGATAATATAATAGCAGGGGACGATGTGTGTTTTTATCCCCTGCTTTTATACGTTTTTTATCATATTTTGATCAATATAGCTTGGTATTTAACTGATTTTTCAAATAACATCTAAGTCCAACATATACTCCTTGCGAAAGTACAAAAAGCAATAGAAGATTTACTGACAGTGTTTTTTTGATGGATTCTCCAAAATAAATGATGACAGCAGCACTTGTCAGTATCATCAGTAGAGTAATAAAATCCCAACAGTTTTTCTTATATAATTCTATAACCTTTATTTCTATCAGTATCACCAGTATCCCTGTTCCTGCTACGCATATTCCGACAACCAATATCAGCAATAACCAATATATGATTCCGGCTATAAACGCATTTGGAATTTTGGTACTAATCTGTGCCGCAGAATGTCCGGCAGCAATCGTCCATCCGATAAAAGTTTGTATGAATGACGCTGCATCATGGAAGAATGATTTACAATCGGAAAGGAACACATCTGACTGTACTGCCTGAAAAAGAGTGGTTGTCAGCGAATACCATGCAAGAAGGAACAAGGTTGTTTGGAATATTAAAAACAAGAAAACAAAGAAAGAACCAATATCATTAGGAAATGAAGAATAATACAACCAACCTTGTGCCCAGTGGGCACGAAGTTGGCATAGTCACTATGGTGTCAGGAGAAATCCTGGCATCTTTTTTTTATATCTTTTTACACTTCAAAAAATAATTTCAAAAAATTTCTAAAATCATGTCCGATTTTGTCGCTCCCAATACAGAGTATATGGAAGGCAAATTGAAAATCCTCTGATTTCCAAAAATCACAAACGTAAAAGAGGTTCAGACAGTTCTTCCGATTGCACCTTGATAATTGAAGGAGCTGATACATCTTGAGAAACATGCTTACCGGAGTTAATCCGGCTCGTGCAGGCGAAGACTCCTACGGGAAGAGCGAAGCAATAATGATACCACCGAAAGGTACAGGACCTCTGCTGAAACAGAGACTGTGACTGTATTTTTACAGCCGGGTTATCTGAAATGATAACGATCAGATGTATATGTACAGACAAAGCCCAAATGCGAATACTTAGATTTTCTTATTTATATTACAGGAGAAATCCTGTAGCAAGTGGGGAATGGTTCGACTCCATTCCTCATTTTTTCGTGCAGAAAATGCATAGATTATTATCCTGTTTGAAATACCAGGGAAAGGTGTTGCAGGAAGAAAGGGAGGACAAGAAGCATGAATACGATTGTTTTAATGGGTAGACTTGCCAGAGATCCAGAAACTAAGCTGGCATCTACGCAAAAGGGACAAACCAAAGTATCCAGGTTTCCACTGGTAGTAAAAAGAAATCGCACGAGCAAAGCATTTGTAGTGATGATCACAGCTTATGGAAATAATGCAGAATTTGTGGAGAAATATCTTGAAAAAGGAATTAAGATTGCTCTTTCCGGAGAGTTGGTAATCTCTCAGATCAAAGATGAACAGACTGGAACCGCATCCTATTATACCGAAGTCATTATGGATGATGTGGAATTTGCAGAAGCCAAAACAAAAAAAGAAGAATCTGATAGATTTCAACCAGCAGAGAAGAGAAAAATTCCATTTGATATACCAGAAGAACTTGAACAAGAAATGCCATTTCGATAGGAGGACAAAATTTATGAGAAAATACTTTTTAGAATTATTTGCAATAGGATTGGTTGATTCAGAAGGAAGAATCAATACAGAACATATGACAAGCGATGCACTTATGACTTCCATGAAAACAATGGAAGAGCTGACAAAAATGAAAATGGATCGTTTAGTTTTGGAAACAACAATGGAGATGATCTTATGTATGTTTGAGTCATGTGACACAGAGGAATTTACAGAAATATTAGGCAAGCTCCTTGGTGGCAAACAGACTTCCAAAGTGACAGCTCATTTGGAAGCACTGGAGGAATTACTGACAGAAGAGGAATATAGAGGTTTCCTTGAAGAATATCTTGGTTATTTAACCGTGAATGTAGCAGAGTTTATTAGAAGCACAATCATTGAAAATGGTTTGATGTTACTTGCTGGTACAGGAGGAGAAGAGGATGGAGAAGACGGATTATAAAATCACAGAGTTTCACAATTCGGAGTTTGGTTCCATCCGTATGATTGAAGATGGAGGCAGACTTTTATTTTCTGGAATTGATGTAGCATTTGCTTTGGGATATGCAAAACCAAGAAATGCGATAAATGTTCATTGCAAGGGGGCCCTGAAACGGGGCGTCCTTACATCGGGTGGTGTGCAGCCAATGATTTTTATTCCAGAGGGAGATGTATATCGGCTGATTACAAAAAGTCGTTTGAAGTCAGCACAGAATTTTGAAAAGTGGGTTTTTGATGAGGTACTTCCGGCTATTAGAAAAACAGGCGGATATTTAGAGACCGACCTTTTAGACAGGGTAAAAGATAACCCGGAACTTCTTTTGGAATTTGCCGAGAGACTTCTGGCAGAAAATAATCGAAATCGAGAATTGCAGAATCGTGTAAATGATATGCAGCCAAAAGCAGATTATTATGATCATTTCATGATTACAGGAGAATGCACCAATATTCGGACAACGGCAAAAGAGATTGAATTTCCAGAAAGAAAATTTGTGAAACTTCTTTTAAATAGAGGATTTCTATATAGAAGTCCATCCGGCACGCTGCTTCCCTATGCGGTGGAGAAGAACAATGATCTGTTTATTGTAAAAGACTATTTTAACAATGGACATCTTGGTTCACAGACATTGGTTACACCAAAAGGAAAAGAATTTTTTAAAGCGTTGTGTGTGGAGGAAGAGTAAAAAATAAAGGAGGTGGTTGCCATGATTACAGATCTGGACAGCAGTTAAATCGCTGAAAGGAGGGAAAATCATGCAGGAAGAGGTAACTCAGAAAACGGTCACGTTCTGCATTCGGACTACCAAAGTAACAGCAGATCTATTGAAAAAGGTTCTTGCTGCTTATCTGCGTCATCAGAAACAGAAATCGGTAGAGAAGAAAGCGAAGAAGAATCAGCCGAAACAGGGAAAGGTCACGGTAAAAGAGCTGGCAAAACAAAATGCCGGGATGGTCAATATCGAGATCACAAATAAGAATATCAAGTCCTTTGAACGCTATGCCAGAAAATACGGGATCAATTATGCTTTGAAAAAAGATAAGAGTAAAGATCCACCGATGTATCTGGTGTTTTTTAAAGGACGTGATCAGGATGCCCTCAATGCTGCTTTCCGTGAGTTTTCCCAGAAACAGATTCAAAAAGCGAATAAGCCTTCCATTCATAAGCGTCTTGCAGCTTACCGGGCAATGATGCCAAAGAAGACGAAGGACAAAGTAAAGAACCGGCATCAGGAGCAGAGTCGATGAAAAAGCAAATCGGTAAAAATCTGATGCAAAAATGGAAGAATAAGATCAGGGTCAGGCTGTCCGCCCTGGATAAAAAGAAACTGGTTCTTACCAATATCCCATATATCTTAACTGCTTTTTATACAAATCGGGCATCATTTCTTTATAGAAACAGTCCGGGAGAAGATATAGGGAATAAGATATTATATGCGATGGAACATGCAGACAGGATTCTTACCGGATTGCAGCCAAGTTTTAACTGGTGTGATATGCTGACAGGAATTGTAGCAGCTGTTATTCTGAAATTACTGGTATGGCAGAAACAGTCAGATGCAAAGAAACTCCGGAAAGGAATCGAGTATGGTTCAGCCAGATGGGGAAACGCTGAGGATATCAAACCTTATATGTCGGAAGATCCATGGATGAACATTCCATTGACAGCAACAGAAGCATTGACTATGGAAAGCAGACCTAAACAGCCAAAGTATGCAAGAAATAAGAATATAGTGGTCATCGGCGGCAGTGGTTCCGGAAAAACTCGATTTTTCGTTAAGCCGTCAGTCATGCAGATGAACTGTTCCATGGTCATTACAGATCCGAAAGGCACTCTGATCGAGGAGTGCGGGAAGATGTTAGCAAAGGGACCACCTAAGAAAGATAAGAATGGAAATATTATGAAAGATAAATCAGGAAAAGTGGTACACGAACCATATGTGATTAAGGTTCTGAATACTATCAACTTTTCCAAATCGCTTCATTACAATCCATTTGCTTATATACGGTCTGAAAAAGATATCCTGAAGTTGGTTACAACAATCATTGTTAATACCAAAGGCGAAGGGGAAAAAGCTTCCGAAGATTTTTGGGTGAAAGCAGAGAAGCTGTTGTACACAGCATTGATTGCCTTTATCTGGTATGAGGGGGATGAAGAGGAAAAGAACCTGAATACCCTTTTGGATCTTTTGAATGAAAGCGAAACCTGTGAAGAGGATGAAACTTACCAGAATCCAGTGGATATGATGTTCCAGGAACTGGAAGAAAGAGAGCCGCAGCACTTTGCGGTTAGACAGTATAAAAAATACAAAATGGCGGCTGGAAAGACAGCGAAAAGTATTTTGATATCCTGTGGAGCCAGACTTGCTCCATTTGATATCGCAGAACTTCGTGAGATCATGTCTTACGATGAGATGGAATTGGATAAGATTGGGGACAGGAAAACAGCACTGTTTCTGATTATGTCTGATACGGATACCACATTTAACTTTGTAATTGCCATGTTACAGTCCCAGCTTTTCAATCTGCTTTGCGACAAGGCAGATGATGAGTATGGTGGAAGACTGCCGGTTCATGTGCGTGTCATCGCTGATGAGTTTGCCAACATCGGGCAGATTCCACAGTTTGACAAGCTAATCGCAACCATCCGAAGCAGGGAAATCTCTGCTTCTATTATTTTGCAGTCACAGAGCCAGTTAAAGGCAATGTACAAGGATAGTGCAGATACCATTCTGGGTAACTGTGATACCACACTATTCCTTGGTGGAAAAGAGAAAACTACCTTAAAGGAAATGAGTGAGCTTCTAGGTAAGGAAACCATTGATCTGTATAACACTTCGGAAACGAGGAGTAATCAGAAGTCTTTTGGATTGAATTATCAGAAAACTGGCAAACAGCTGATGACGGAAGATGAGATTGCAGTCATGGATGGAGGAAAATGTATCCTGCAGATTCGTGGTGCCAGACCATTCTTTTCGGACAAATATGATATCACGAAACACAAAAACTATCGGTATCTTGCAGATGAAAACGAGAAAAACCGATACAAAGTAGAAAAAGAGTTAAATCCGCAGTACATACCGAAACCCGAAGAAGAGGTGGAGATAATTCAGGTAAATCTGTCGGAGTAACCTTGGGAATGAACGAAAAATAATGAGGAAAGGAATAACTGACATTGGGTGCGCCGGCTTTTTAGTCGGTGTTTTTTCATTCCCGTAAAAACCTAAAAAAAGTCAGTTTTGGTGAATGTATATGGCATTTTTTAGCAGTGCAATTACAACTTTAAAAACTCTTGTAGTCGCAATCGGTGCAGGTCTTGGGGTGTGGGGTGTCGTAAACCTTCTGGAAGGTTATGGAAATGACAATCCCGGCGCTAAGAGCCAGGGCATCAAACAGCTGATGGCTGGTGCCGGAATCATGCTGCTGGGAACTACCCTGATTCCACAGCTGGCAACATTGTTCTCTTAAGAGGAGTGGTAGATGAACACCATCATTGAGAGAATTACGGAAGCGATAAAGGATATCCTAATCGGGCTTATTAAGTCATGTTTGGATAACATGTTCACGTCTGTCAATGAGCAGGTGGGAACCATAGCCGGGCAGGTGGGACAGACACCGCAGGGATGGAATGCAGGGATTTTTAATCTGATTCAGAATATATCCCAAACGGTGATTGTCCCCATTGCGGGACTGATCATCACCTTTGTCCTGTGCTATGAATTGATTACGATGGTAACACAGAAAAACAATTTCCATGAATTTGAGACTTACAATATTTTCCTCTGGATCTTCAAAGCGTATGTAGCTATTTATCTGGTGACAAATACGTTTAATATCACGATGGCGGTCTTTGACGTTGGTCAGCATGTGGTCAACAATGCCGCCGGAGTGATTTCCGGGAACACAGCAGTGGATGCATCGGAAGCAATCGCAAGGATTGTGGATGCACTGGAAGACATGGAACTGGGGGATTTGTTCTTGTTATCCATGGAAACGCTGTTGATCAGTATTACCATGCGGATTCTGTCAATCATTATAACCGTTATTTTGTACGGAAGAATGATAGAGATTTACCTTTACACTTCCATAGCACCAATTCCGTTTGCCACCATGACCAATAAGGAATGGGGTAATATCGGAAACAACTATTTAAAAGGCTTGTTCGCACTGGCATTTCAGGGATTCTTCATGATGGTCTGTGTGGGAATTTATGCAGTTTTAGTAAATGCAATGACCATATCCAGTGACCTTCATGCAGCAATGTTTTCAGTAGCGGCTTATACCGTGATTCTTGCATTTTCATTATTCAAGACCGGAAGCCTTAGCAAATCAATATTCAATGCCCATTAGCGGGCAGGAAAGGAGCGCATACCATGGCGTATGTACCAGTACCAAAAGACCTTACCAAGGTCAAAACAAAAGTAGCGTTAAATCTGACAAAGCGGCAGCTGATTTTCTTTTCACTTGCCGCAGTTGTGGGAATTCCGTTTTATCTGGTCATGAGAAAACCAATCGGTTCCAGTATCGCAGCCATCCTGATGGTAACGATCATGCTTCCGTTTTTCTTCATGGCAATGTATGAAAAAGACGGTCTTCCCTTTGAAAAAGTGGTGGCAAATATCATTCGACAGAAGTTTATCTGTCCGGCGGTAAGACCATATAAGACAGAGAATTTTTATCAGGAGATTTCCACACTTGTAAAAAAGGAGGGTGTGCCGGATGGCAAAAAAGACAAAGCAGGAGGCTCAGCAGGAGCGTCTGTCCCTGGCGGAAAAAAGAAACCGTCAGGAAAGAAGAAACAAAAAAAGCAGAAAAGAAAGAGAACAGGAAAAGCGTAGGAAGAAGCAGGAACGGGACCGCAGGAAACAGAAAAACATTCCTACAACAGCACAGCAGAGTATTCCGTATATTCGGATGCTGCAGGATGGTATCTGCCAGGTGACAAAGACCTTTTTTTCCAAGACGATTCAGTTTTATGACATCAACTATCAGCTTGCTTTAAATGAGGATAAGACCACGATATTTGAGAATTATTGTGATTTCTTAAATTACTTTGATTCTTCCATCAGTGTGCAGCTGTCCTTTATCAATCAGCAGGTGGATGTGGCTGAATTTGAGAAAAGCATTGACATTCCGGATCAGAACGATGACTTCAATGCCATTCGTGAAGAATACCGTACCATGTTGAAGAATCAGCTTTCCAAGGGAAATAATGGTCTGGTAAAGACAAAGTATATCACTTTTGGAATCGAGGCGGAAAGCCTGAAAGTGGCAAGACCAAGGCTTGAAAGAATCGAAACAGATATCTTAAACAACTTTAAGGTCCTGGGAGCACAGGCACATTCCCTGAATGGTTTGGAAAGGCTGGAGATTCTGTATCATGTGTTCAACCAGGATCGCATTGAACCATTTAAGTTCCAGTATAAGATGCTGCCGGAAACCGGATTAAAGACCAAAGATTTTATTGCACCGACTTCCTTTAACTTTTCAAAGAATCAGACATTTTTGATGGGAAGAACGATGGGAAGTGTGAGTTATCTGCAGATTCTGGCACCAGAGCTTACAGACCGGATGCTTGCAGACTTCCTGGATGTGGATGACAGCATCAATGTCAACATTCATATCCAGTCCATTGACCAGAGTTCTGCGATCAAGATGATCAAGAGTAAGATTTCAGATCTGGATAAGATGAAGATTGAAGAGCAGAAGCGGGCAGTACGTTCCGGTTATGATATGGATGTGCTTCCGTCGGACCTTGTGACTTATGGAGAAGAGGCGAAGAACCTGTTGGAAGATCTGCAGTCCAGAAATGAGAGGATGTTCCTTGTAACGGTTCTGGTAATGAATACCGCAAAGAAGCGTCAGAAGTTGGATAACAATATTTTCCAAGTACAAGGAATCGCACAGAAATATAACTGTTCCTTAAAACAGCTGGATTATCAGCAGGAAGCTGCACTTATGTCCTGTATTCCACTGGGAGTCAATCGGATTGAAATCCAGAGAGGACTTACCACATCTTCAACAGCGATTTTCGTGCCGTTTACGACACAGGAACTGTTTCAGGAAGGGGAGGCTCTTTATTATGGATTGAATGCATTATCCAACAACATGATCATGGTTGATCGGAAACGTCTGAAGAACCCGAATGGACTGATTCTTGGTACACCTGGTTCCGGTAAGTCCTTCTCAGCAAAGAGAGAGATTACGAACTGTTTCCTAATTACGGAAGACGATATCATCATCTGCGATCCAGAAGCCGAGTATTCTCCATTGGTACAGGCACTGCATGGGCAGGTGGTGAAGGTTTCACCGGTATCTGACCAGTATATCAATCCAATGGATCTGAACCTGAATTATTCCGAGGAAGATAATCCACTGTCACTGAAAGCAGATTTTATTCTGTCTTTGTGTGAGCTGATTGTTGGAGGAAAGAATGGACTGGAGCCGGTAGAAAAGACCATCATTGACCGCTGTGTACGGTTAGTATATCAGGAATATCTTGCCGATCCAGTGCCGGAGAAGATGCCAATCCTGGAGGATTTATATAACCTTCTGAGAAAACAGGAAGAGCCGGAAGCACAGCGACTGGCCACTTCGTTGGAAATCTATGTTACAGGTTCTCTGAATGTATTTAATCATCAGACAAATGTGGATATCAATAACCGCATTGTCTGTTTTGATATCAAGGAGCTTGGTAAGCAGTTGAAAAAGATCGGGATGCTTGTAATCCAGGATCAGGTCTGGAACAGGGTAACGATGAACCGTTCTGCCCATAAGTCCACCAGATACTATGTGGATGAGTTCCATCTTCTCTTAAAAGAGGAACAGACTGCAGCTTATAGTGTGGAGATCTGGAAGCGATTCCGTAAATGGGGTGGTATTCCAAGTGGTATCACCCAGAATATTAAGGATTTGCTGTCTTCCAGGGAAATCGAGAATATATTTGAAAATTCAGATTTTATTTATATGCTCAATCAGGCATCCGGAGACAGGCAGATTCTGGCAAAACAGCTGAATATCTCACCAACCCAGCTGTCCTATGTAACCAACAGTAATGAGGGGGAAGGACTTTTGTTCTATGGAAATGTCATTATCCCATTTGTAGACAGATTCCCGAAGAATTCCCTCTATAAAATCATGACAACCCGCTTAGAGGAGACTTCCGAAGCAGGTTAAATCAAAGGAGAAAACAATGTTACGAGCAATTTCATATGTATTAACTTTTAGTGGCGGTGCTGTTTTTGGCATCGCTTTTCTCTGTTTATTACAGGCAGGGAAAGGATATCCGAAGAAGGAGGAGTAATCAGTGGCAGAACAGAGAATGAAAGTCAGGGATAAGAAAGTTCAGAAGATGACCAAGGATGGTCTGGTGGAAGAAAACCTGACAGATAAATCTTCTGTTCGTGTCAGTAACCGTGCCAGTGATGTGCAGATGGGAGGAAAACAGGGGGAAAAAGAATTAAGCCTTGTGGATAAGTCTTCCCGCCAGTCTGAACGGAGTGGGAAAAATATTCGTCCCTCTGTGCAAAAATCCAGAGATGCACCGGAACTGATACGGACAGAGAAGCAAAGTGAGGATTTTGGACAAAATAGAAAGCAGCAAAACCGGAAAAGGATTCGTGCTGAAGTCGGAAAAGAATCCAGACTTGCAGAAAAATCTGAAGCCGGACAGTCAGGGAGACTGAAAGAAAAACGTGCTGATCTATCAGAAAACAGAGGAGACAGCCGGAGAAATCAGACCGGCGGCAGCAAAAAGCCAAAACAAAAACAGCGTTTGAAATTTGCTTATGAGGAAACTGGTGCTTCTGTGAAAAATGATAAAGATATGGAGAAATTGAACCAGATGGATACGGATGGAGTCAATTTCCGCCATCAAAAACAGAAGGAAAAAGCCAAAAAGTTTTCTTATGAGGAAGCAAAAAAGAAAAAGGAAGCTAAGCAGCATTCCAAGAAGGCACAGGTCTATCGGGCAAATGAAGGGGAAGCTCCTGGAAAGAAGAAATTCCGCTTGAAGTTTGGTGAAGGGGAATCTGTGAAAACAGAAAAAGCTTCTGTTGTCAAGAAAGCAGGAAGTGCAACTTCCGTAGCATTGCACCGTGAGATCAGCAAAAATGAAGACGATAATGCGGCGGTAGAAGGTGTCCATAAGTTAGAAGAAAGCGGCGAAGGTGTTTACCGGCTGGAACAGAGAAGTGCCAGACGCAGGAAACAGAGGGCATCCAGAAAAAGAAGCAGACTTGAAAGACAGGAAGAGAAACAGACACAGGCGGCAACCCGTCAGGAGCAGAAGAAACTGAAAAAACAGATTCAGAAGCAACAGATCAAACGGGATTATGCCAAAGCGAAGCGAAGTGAACAGACAGTAGGAACAGCTACAAAAGGTACGATTGATTATATCAAGAAGATTGGCGGCAAAGTCACCAACTTCTTTAAAGAAAACCGGAAGGTGTATATCAGTGTAGCAGTTCTGATCGGATTGATGTTTCTGATCATAACGAATGTCACGTCATGCTCTGCAGTGTTTTTACAAAATGTGATCACTTATACCGGAACCAGTTATCTGTCATCGGATCAGGCAATCCGGGAAGCGGAACTGTATTACACACAGCTGGAAGCTAATCTGCAGGAGCGGATCAACAACATGGAATCTGAAGAACCGGGACATGAGGAATACCGATATAACATCGGACCTATTGAGCATGATCCGTTTATCCTGATCAGTTATCTGTCAGCAAAGTATGAAGAATTTACCTTTGAACAGGTAAAGCCAGAACTGGATGCTCTTTTTGCATTGCAGTATCGGTTAGAAACAGAAGCAGTCAATGAGACTGTGACAGAGACAGCAACTGTAAGAGTTGGAGAATCTTTGGGACAGGTTGTGACCAGTGGGTATTGTAACTGCCCAATTTGTTGTGGTATTTGGAGCGGAGGACCGACTGCCAGTGGAGCATATCCAACTGCCAATCATACCTTAGCGGTAGATGCTTCCAATCCGTTTGTACCAATGGGAACAAAGGTAGTTATGAATGGTGTCGAATATACTGTAGAAGATACCGGAGCTTTCGCAAGATACGGTGTACAGTTTGATGTTTATTATGACAGTCATGCGGCAGCATCTGCACATGGACATCAAACATGGGAATGTTATCTGGCAGATGATAATGGAAGCAATGAAGTGGAAGTGACCAGGACAAGAGATGTAGATGTGCTGAATGTCACCTTAAATAGTGGAAACCTGATGTCAATCTGTCAGGACAGGATGGGATTTTTCCAGAAAGAACTGTTCAGTGCCTACAACGATACAAAAGGCAACTTGCAGATGTTTGCAACACCGGTTGATTTTAACTGGTATTCCAGTGTGACCAGCTATTATGGATACAGGATTCATCCAATATCAGGGGCAAATCAGCTTCATAATGGGATGGATATCGGAGCACCGGAAGGGACAAAAGTAATGGCAGGGCTGACCGGAACGGTTACAACTTCTGCTTATAATGACAGCTATGGAAATTACGTCATTATCAAAGACAGCAAAGGTTATGAGCTTCGCTATGCACACCTTAGCACCCGGAGCGTATCTGCAGGAGCATCTGTTAGCAAAGGTGATGAAATTGGTCTGGTAGGAAACACTGGAAATTCGACAGGAAGCCATCTTCATATTGAACTGTTAAAAAATGGAGAACGGTTGAACCCGATCTTTTATCTGGAAACAGGAGAAGGTTCCAGTTTTGGTGGCAATGAATACACCAGTGAAGCGGCACAGCGATTACTAGAAGAAGCGGCAAAATATCTCGGAACACCGTATGTGTGGGGTGGATATTCCCCAAGTGGATTCGATTGTTCCGGATTTGTAAGCTACTGTCTGACAAACTCTGGTGTAAGGAATACAGGAAGACTAACAGCACAGGGACTGTACAACATTTGTACACCAGTATCCCAGTCGGAGGCACAGCCGGGAGATTTGATTTTCTTTACTGGAACTTACGACGCAGGGGAGCCGGTAACGCATATCGGAATCTATGTAGGCAATGGTCAGATGATCCATTGTGGACATCCGGTGCAGTATACGTCCATCAATTCCCCATACTGGCAGAGCCATTTCTATGGATTTGGACGATGGTAAGAAAAAAGGGCGGTTGCATCAGCCGTCCGGAAAGGAGAATCGATGAAAAGTCTTGAAAAAGCAACGGCGGATTATGAGAAAGCCAAGGAAAAAATGGAAGCATCCAAAGCCAGATATGAAGCAGACTTAAAGCGGTTCAAGGCTGCGGAGATAGCAAAAACAGAAGCGGAAAATCTGGAAATTGTAAAAATTATCCGTGCAATGGATATGAGCATTCCAGAGCTGGAAGCTTTCAAAAAGAGAATGAAAAATGAACTGCCCGGCAGGGTAGAAATACAGAAGGAGGAAACAAGGTCTGATGATGAATTTAGAGAAGATGAAACAGAAGAAATCTAAAAATAGCGTGAAAAAAGGATTGCTTGCAGCAACGACATTTCTTTGCCTGACAACACCTTTGCTCCAGACACAGACTGCTTATGCAGCTGAAAATACCACACCTGCAATCACGATTGAGAAACCGGATGGCTGGAAACAGGGAGAAACAACCATTGCTGTTACGGTAGATGCCAGCCATATGCCGGAAGGTTTCTCAATAGCAAAGATTGAAGCAAAAGCAGGAAAAGATGGAAGCTGGCAGGATGTAACTGGAAGTGGAAGTATCACGATCACTGGAAATCAGACAGTGTACGTGCGTGTGACTGATGGTGAGGGGAAGATCTATGAGCAGAATCGCTCTATTAAGTGTTATGACACGGAAAAGCCGACACTCTCTGCTTCCCTGACAGATGGTGTGCTGACGATTCAGGGGAATGATACAGTATCCGGGATTACTGCAGTAACAGTCAATGGCACCACTTATACAGATCTGAAGGATGGAATGCTGAGAGTGCAACTGACACAGAAAGATTTTACAACAAAACAGATTGAAATTACGGTAACGGATGGTGCCGGAAATACTTCTGAAAAGTATGTGTTGCAGAATCCTTATTATGAATGGGCAAAGAAGCAGGCAGAGAAACAGAAAACTTCAAGTAACAGCAATGGTGCGATGGCAACCACGACCAGTGCAGATGCAACTGGGACTGAGAAAACAACGACTTCACCACTTCCGCAGGATGCACAGGCTTCTGAGCCAACAGATGCAAAAGGAACTGTGGATGATCGGACAGTGACAGGTATTGAGGAACAGCTTAATAAAGAAGGCGAGACAGCAGATTCTGTTACTAAAACAGCTACGGAAGGCACAAAAGAGTTTTATACCATTTCAACTAAGAGTGGTAAGATTTTCTATCTGATTATTGACAATTCAAAATCTCAGGATAATGTGTATTTCCTTACAGAAGTCAGTGAAAAAGATCTGATGAACTTCACACTTTCTGATTCGGTGACACTTCCGGAAGTGGATACGGTTTATGCAGAACCAGAGAAAAAAACAGAGGAAGAAAAACCGGAAACGACAGAGTCAGCCGAGAAAGATAAGGTAGAGGATGAAATCCAGATGCCAGAAGATAAAAGCCCGTTTGGAACGTATCTTTTGATTGCACTGGTTGCAGTCGGAGCTGCGGCAGGAGGATATTACTTCAAAGTCTATAAACCAAAAAATGAATATGATGACGAGGATGAGATGGAAGAGGATGAAGATGAATTCGAAGATTCAGAGTCAGAAAAACGGGAAGTAGATGATGCAGATGAGCAGGAAGAAAGTACAGAACCGGAAATCCTGAGAGATGAAGATTTTGACGATAATGTGCTGGAAGATGAAGAAGAGGAGGAAGGGCGATGATTGAGTGCGGAATAAGAAATATCAGATTATATACGCTGATCCGCCTTGGCAGTATAAAAGGAAAGCGGGGCAGGGAATTGCCGCAGACCATTACCCGACCATGAGTTTGCAGGAAATCTGTGATCTTCCAGTTGGAAAATTAGCGGATAAAGATTGTGTTTTATTTCTCTGGGTCACTTTTCCACAGCTGAGAGAAGGATTAAGTGTGATTCAAGCATGGGGATTTCAATACAAGACAGTAGCGTTCGTGTGGGTAAAGAAGAATAAAAAGGCAGATACTTTGTTTCTTGGTCTGGGACACTGGACAAGGAGCAATGCTGAAATTTGTTTGCTTGCAACGAAAGGGTCTGTTCATAGGAAATCAGCATATGTTCGACAGATTATTTTATCACACATTGAAAGACACAGTAAAAAACCAGATGTGGCAAGAGATAGAATTGTTGAGCTTATTGGTGATGTACCGAGAATAGAATTATTTGCACGACAGACAACACCTGGGTGGGATGTCTGGGGAAATGAAATACAGTCAGATATAGAAATGAAAAGTGAGGAAGAAATAGAATGAAAGCATTAGTGATTGCAGAAAAGCCATCGGTTGCGATGGCACTGGCTTCCGTGCTTGGAGCCAGAACAAGAAAAGATGGCTACGTGGAGGGAAACGGTTATATCGTTTCCTGGTGCGTAGGACATCTGGTGGGATTATGCGATGCATCGGAATACGATGAAAAATATAAAAAATGGAGATATGAGGATCTGCCGATTGTGCCGGAATGTTGGAAACACAAGATTTTGGAGGGCACAAAGAAGCAGTTCGGAATCTTAAAGAAACTGATGAGAGATTCCAAAGTAGATGAGGTGATCTGTGCTACTGATGCAGGACGTGAAGGTGAGTTAATCTTTCGTTTGGTGTATGAGCAGGCAGGATGCAAAAAGCCGATGAAGCGGCTCTGGATCTCATCTATGGAAGAACAGGCAATTAAAGATGGATTTGCGTCATTAAAAGACGGTTCGTGTTATGACAGTCTCTACCAGTCAGCACTTTGCAGGGCAAAGGCAGACTGGCTGGTGGGAATCAATGCGAGCCGTCTTTTTTCTGTTCTGTATAACCAGAATCTGAAAGTTGGAAGAGTACAGACACCAACACTTGCCATGATCGTGGATCGAAATCAGAAGATCAAGGAATTTACCAAAGAAAAATATTATATGGCTCATATTAAGTTTGATGATATGGATGCAGTCACGGAGCATTTTCAGAAAAAAGAGGATGCAGATAAAGTGGCTGCGGATTGTGCGGAGCGTATGTGTGAAGTAGAGAAGGACGATGTGAAAGAGAAAACAGTTCGTCCACCGAAGCTCTATGATCTGACAACCTTACAGAGGGAAGCCAATCGAATGTTTGGTTATACCGCACAGCAGACGCTGGATGCCGTGCAGGAGATGTATGAGCAGAAGCTTGTTACTTATCCGAGAACAGACAGCCAGTATCTGACAGATGAGATGGGAGAAAGCACAGAAACTCTGATTCAGATGTTGCTTGGGAAAATGCCCTATGCCGAAGGGCTGGAATATCAGCCGGACGTGAGTAAGGTATTAAATTCAAAGAAAGTATCTGATCACCATGCAATTATCCCGACCATGGAAGTAGCAAAGGCAGATATAGGTAAACTGAAAGAACGAAACTGCAAGATTTTGTATCTGATCAGTGCCAGGGTACTGACAGCAACCGCAGATCCTTATATTTATGAAAGCCATAAATGCCAGATTACCTGTAATTATCATACGTTTTATCTCACGGCAAAGAAAACAAAGCAGGAAGGATTCAAGGCAATCGAAAATAAATTGAAACAGTTCTTTGGCGTAAAGATTGAGAAAGAAGAGCCGGAGCTGGATATCTGGGCTGGCAAGCATTACGGTCCTTGTGATTCTTTTGTATCGGAGCATTTTACACAGCCACCGAAACAGTACACAGAAGATACCCTGCTTTCTGCTATGGAACGTGCAGGAAATGAAGAACTGACCGAAGATACAGAGAAGAAAGGACTTGGTACTCCGGCAACAAGGGCAGCAATCATTGAAAAACTGATTCAGTCTGGCTTTGTGAAAAGAGAAAAGAAAAATCTGGTACCGACAGATGATGGCAATGTACTGATTACGGTTCTGCCGGATGAGATTAAATCTCCGAAGATGACAGCAGAGTGGGAAATGGCATTGAATCACATTGCCCAGAATACAGAGACAGCAGATGAATTCCTAAATGGGATTACAGAGCTGATGCAGGAACTGGTTGCCAGATATCAGGGGATTTCAGAAGAGAAGAAAAATCAGTTTCAGGGAAAAGCAAAAGGAGAAGTCATTGGCAAATGTCCCCGTTGTGGAGCTGATGTCCGGGAAGGAAAAGTAAACTTTTACTGTTCTGACCGGAATTGTGCTTTTACCTTGTGGAAGAATGATAAATTCCTTGCAAGCCAGGGGAAAAAGATGGATAAGACGACAGCAAAGAAGTTCCTGTCTAAAGGAAAAATCCATTATAAGGATCTGGTATCAAGAAAAACAGGGAGACAGTATGAAGCAACTGTGGAAATGGTTGATCCCGGCGAGGGAAATGTGCAGTTCAATCTGAGTTTTCCGCAACGATAAGTAGTGTATTGCAGGCAGTCTAAGGACTGTCTGTTTTAATACAAATATTATGAAAGAGAGGACCTTAGCATGAAGAAAAAAGGTAATTTTAGAAAAGTAGTATCTGGCTTGCTGGCAGGCATGACAATGCTTAGTACAGTGCTGTCTCCGATGACGGCATATGCAGCGGAGATCCGGCCAGAGGAAAAACCTCCACTTTATGAGGAAGTGAAAGACCTTCTGGATGAAGATGAGGTGGTGACTGCCAAAGATTATGAAATCGAAACAGGCAGTGTATTTGATGTGAAATCAGACTACACAGGACTGGAAATCAAGGATGATAACAAGGTCAAAGTCACATTTGAGGAAGCAAAGAACAAAAAGAATGAGGATTTTACGACAGATCATGCGGACACTTACAAAGCGGTCTATTATGTGGAACCGGTAAATCAGGAGCATCCGAAGTACCAGATCAGCCGAAATCTGATTGTGCGTGAGAAAGAAACAGAAGTACAGACAGAGGCTGCAGGGAGTGAAGCAGTGACTGAATCCGAAACGGCTGGCAGTGAACAGCAGACAGAAGAAGCGGAGGATTCAGAAGCAGAATCGGAGATTACCGATATTGACGCTGATGAATTTGATGATTTGGTAGAGCAGGCACAGAATCAGGATACCTATGATGAAGAATCAGGGTTAGAGCTTCATGATGTTTTGGAACAGGCAGGAGACGAAGGTGTGGATCTTGAGGCTATGGAAGAAGGAGAGATTGCAACATTTGAAGCAGTTTCGGCTTATTCAGCAAGAAGTACACAGCAGGTAACAATTGAAAAAGGACCACTGTATAGATATGCAGATTATAATCTTGGAACCTATCTGACAGAGCCGTACTATATCAGCTACGGAAGCGTCAGAGCAATTGCGTATTGTGTACAGCCAGCAAAGCCAGGACCTGGATCTGGAAATTATACAATTACAAAGATTGGAGACAATCAGGCGTTAGCAAAAGTGTGTTATTACGGTACAGATGCCGCAGGAAGCGAGAGTTTTTTCGCTAATAAACACACGGATTTTTCAGAAGGAAAAAGATTCATCATTATTCACATGGCTGCATCATATGCCAACGGAAGTAGTGATGCATTTTACGGAACCAATGCTACAGGAGAGGCTTTGGCAAAAGAACTCTATAATTATTGTGTGAATAAGCCGGAAATACCAGATGTAGCGATGTCATTTTCAAAGCCGGATGTAAAGGCTTATGTAGATGGAAATGTTCAGAGAACGGAGAACATTCAGTTCAACGCATCTTCCCAGCAGAAAATCATAATGGACTTACCAAAAGGAGTAAAGCTCCATAATGTATCTACTGGAAATGTAAGTGCGGCAGGTGCAAGCGTAACAATTGGAGGAGGAACCACGTTTTATCTCTCAGCTCCTCTGACACAGACAAGAGATGTAAGTGCTACTTTTTCTGCAAAAATGAAGGGAAGTATTACAAAAGATTATTCAGCATATAAATTGACTACGAATGCAAGTGTTCAGGATCTGGCATTTGTATTTGGAGAAGGTGTTGCTGATGAAAAATATGTAAGCTTAAAGGTGTCCTGGATTGAACAGGCTACGATCGAAATCGTAAAGAAAGACGATACAGCGGATGTCAATCTTGCAGGTGCAGTATTCGGTGTATACAGCGATGAGGCTTGTACAAAGCTGATCACTCAGATGCCGGCAACAGATAAGAATGGAAAATCTTCTGTTACGATCATCAAGACACAGGATACTGTTTATCTGAAAGAGATCACAGCACCACAGGGATATGTAGTAAATGCAACGGCAACAAATGTAAAACTGGTAGCAAGTAAGACCTCAGCTGTAACCGTGGAAAATAAGGAACAGCTGGCAGAGCTTACCATTTACAAAGAAGGACAGGTTCTGACCGGAGCAGAGGTCAGTGAAAATGGAACGGTATTTCAGTATGAAAACCGCAGACAGAAAAACGCAGTATATAACGTGTATGCCGGGGCAGATATCGTAACTGCTTATGGTACAAAAGTGTACAGCAAAGGTGACCTTGTAAAAGAAAACCTGACAACAGGTGAGAATGGTTCTGTCACACTGAAAAACCTGCATCTTGGAACCTACGTGGTAAAAGAAACAAAAGCACCGGACTCTTTCTATAACGGCAGCGAAGAAAAGTCAGTGACTCTAACTTATGCTGGTCAGAACAAAGAAGTTGTATTTGCAGATGTGACTTTTAACAACGAGAGACAGAAAGCAGATGTTTCTGTAGTAAAACAGGATAAAGACACCAAGAAACCACTGAAAGGCGGTATTTTTGCTCTGTATGCATCCGATGATATTAGAAATGCAGACGGAACCGTTGTTGTGAAAAAAGGAACACTGATTGAGAAAGCAACTACTGGAGCAGATGGAACTGCAAAATTCACAGCAGATCTTCCGATTGGATATTCCTATTCAGTAAAAGAAGATCAGGCGCCGGAAGGCTATGTAAGAAATACAGAAGATGTGTATACGTTCAAGTTTTCTTACACCAATGATAAAGAAGCAACCGTATCATTTGCCCATACCTTTAGCAATGACCGTGTGACAGCAAAGATCAATTTATTCAAAGTTGATAAAGAAACAGGAAAAGCAGTACCACAGGGAGATGCCACACTGAAAGGTGCAGTTTATGGACTGTATGCCCGTGAAGATATCGTGTACCCGGACGGAGCAACGGGAACTATTTATAAAGCAGGAGAGCAGGTAGCTTCTCTTACAACAGATGACAAAGGACGGGCTTCTGTAAATGGCTTATATCTTGGCAAATATTATGTCAAAGAGATTACTCCGCCGACCGGATACCTAGCAGATGCAGAAGAGCATGATCTTACATGCAGTTATGAAGGAGATATGACAGCAGAAGTAAAAAGAGAGTGCGCTTCCAGTGAGCAGGTCATCAAACAGCCATTCCAGATCATCAAAGCAGCCAACAATGGAAAGACAGATGCAGATCTGTTATCCGGAGCTGGATTTACAGTTTATCTGAAATCTTCCCTTACAAAGAAAGCAGATGGAAGCTATGATTTTGATTCTGCCAAACCAGTAGTAAGTGGAGAAAATGGAGCAACGGAGATTTTCACAGATGAAAAAGGATATGCCTGCAGTATTCCATTACCATTTGGAAGCTATATTGTGCGTGAAACTACAACACCGCACAATTACAAGCCAGTTGATGATTTTGAAGTGAATATCACAGAGCATCATCCAAATGAGCCGCAGATCTGGCGAGTGCTTCTGGATAAAGAGTTTAAGGCAAAACTGAAAATCGTGAAAAAAGACGATGAAACAAAGAAATCCGTCCTGATTGCAGGAACAGAATTTAAGGTATATGACCTGGATAATAAAAAGTATGTTGAGCAGGTAACAACTTACCCAGTGACAACAACCCATAAGTCCTATTTTACGGACAATCAGGGGTATCTGATCATGCCGAAGAATCTGAAGATCGGACATTACCGGATTGAGGAAGTCAACGCACCGGAAGGGTACACAATCAACAAGAATTATGTAGAGATTGCAGTGGATGCAAACACAGCATACCAGATGGATTCTGAAAGCGGAGATGCCATTATTACGGTAGATTACGAGAACCATCCGGTAAAAGGAAAGCTGACGATTTATAAAAAAGGTGAGATGCTGACCGGATTTAAGAAAGATTTTGTTTATGAAGAAAGATACCTGAAGGGTGCAGAATTTAATGTCTATGCAGCTGAAAATATCTATACACCGGATTACCAGAAAGATGAAAACGGAAACAGACAGCTGATCTATGCAAAAGATGCACTGGTAACAACGGTAACGACTGGGGAAGACGGAAAAGCAGTTGCTGATAACCTGCCACTTGGTTCTTACTATGTAGTAGAAAAGACTGCACCGGAAGGATTTGTCCTGAACCATGACAGATCAGAAGTCGCATTTGTCTATGCCAATCAGGATACACCGGTAATTGAACAGGAAGTGACTGTTGGGGAAGACCGACAGAAAGGTGCGATTTAGGTAGAAAAACAGGATGCAGAAAATGGTGCAACCGTAGCAGGAGCTGTCTTTGGTATCTATAACAAAGCGGATATTAAGGTGGATGGAAAAGTAATCGTGAAAGCAAACACACTCTTACAGGAAATGACTTCTGATAATGATGGTCTTGCAGTATGTACGCTGGATCTGCCACTTGGACAGTATTATGTGAAAGAGTTAAAAGCACCGGCTGGATTTGTATCCTCTGATGAAGTGCTGAATCTGGATGCTTATTATCAGGGACAGGATGTGAAGACAGTAAAACTGAAAACTGTGAAAAAGAACCAGCCAACAACAGTTGAAATCACAAAATCTGATGTAACAACAGGTGTGGAACTGGATGGGGCAAAACTCACCGTTCTCGATAAAGAAGGAAATGTTGTGGATCAGTGGACTTCTGTAAAAGATCAGCCACATGTGATCAAACGACTGACAGTTGGTGAGGAATACACCCTTCGTGAGGAAATGGCACCTTATGGTTATTTGAAAGCAACGGATGTGAAGTTCACGCTGGAAGATACCGCAGAGATTCAGAAAGTAGAGATGAAAGATGAAGTTCCAACAGGATTTCTGATCATTAACAAAAATGGAGAGTTTTTGGATAAAGTGACACTTCTGGACAATGTAAAAGGTACTGTGGAGCATCTCTTTGAGTATGTAACCGGAAGCCTTTCAAATGTAACTTTCGATGTATTTGCTGCGGAAGATATCAAAGCGGCAGATGGTGTCAGCGAAGATTATTTCAAAGCAGATGAAAAAGTGGGAACTATTACTACAAATTCCAATGGCATTGCACAGATGGGAGATCTCCCGGCTGGAAAATACTATGTGAAGGAAGTAAAAACAACCTATGGTTATGTGCTGGACGGAGAGCCGAGATATGTTGACCTTTCCTACCGGGACCAGAATACACCAGTCATCACTTATGATGAAAAATGGCAGAATGCCCGTCAGAAAATAAAGGTTACGGTTCTGAAGAAAGAAAAAGACACAGAACGTGTTCTTGCAGGTGGTGTCTTCGGTCTTTATACCAGTGAAGATATCAAAAATGCAAAGGGCGAGGTACTTCTTGAGAAAGACAGTTTGATCGAGCAGCGAGTAACAGATGAAAAAGGACAGATTACTTTTACGGCAGATCTTCCGGTAGACGGAAAATACTATGTGAAAGAAATCTTTGCACCGGACGGATTTGTTACAACAGAAGAAGTACAGGAGTTTACCTTTGAATATGCCGAAGAAGACCAGACAGAAGTAAGCTACGATTTTACTTTTGAAAATCAGCCAACCACAGTGGAGCTGACCAAAACAGACCTGACAACAGGTAAAGAACTTCCAGGTGCACACCTGAAAGTGACGGATTCAGATGGCAATATAGTAGATGAATGGACTTCTACGGAAGAATCCCATGTGATCAAAGAACTGGTTGTTGGTAAGGAATACACCATGACAGAGACAAAACCGGCAGATGGATATGTTACTGCAGAAAGTATTACCTTTACAGTAGAGAATACAGCAGAGGTTCAGAAGCATGAGATGAAAGATGATGTGACAAAAGTAGAGATCAGTAAGACTGATATCACAGGAGAAATTGAGATTCCAGGTGCGAAACTGACGATTCTCGATAAGGATGATCAGGTAGTAGAGAGCTGGACTTCCACAGAGGAAGCACACTATATCGAAAAACTGCCAATCGGTAAATATACCTTACGTGAAGAGCAGGCACCGAAAGGATATCTTCTGACAGCCGATGTGATGTTTGAGGTGAAAGACACCGGAGAAATCCAGAAAGTGGCTATGAAAGATGATACTGCTAAGGGAAAAGTGATTCTCAATAAGACAGATAAATCATCAGGAGAACCGCTGAAAGGGGTAGAATTTGAACTCCGTGACAGCAAAGGAAAAGTACTGGAAACCTTAAAGACAGATGCTGCCGGTCATGCAGAAAGTAGGCTGTATGAGATTGCCACATTTAAGAACGGCAAATATGATACCGCTATCAAGTATTATCTGGTGGAAACAAAGACACTGGACGGATACACACTGGATCAGACCAAGCACGAAGTGACATTCGCTTATGCAGATGACAGTACGCCAGTCGTGGAAGTTACTTTCAATCTGACAAACGAGAAACCGGAAGTTCCAGAAACACCGAACACACCGGAGACACCACAGTCCCATGAAGAGACGAAGGTATCAAACGCACCGAAAACAGGTGACAGCACGAATATCTGGCTGCCGATCCTTCTTCTGGTAATCTCCACAGGAGGTATGGCAGGACTTTATATCAGAAAAAAGAAAAACAAAAAATAGTAAAGTAATTAATTTGCATTAAAGGGGGCCCTGAATCAGGGCTCCCTTTTCAATACAACTAATGAAAGAAAGGAACAGAAAACTATGATGAAAACAATGGAAAAAAGACAGGAAGCAAAAAAGAACCAGGAGAAAACTTTAAAGAGAATGATGGCTTATCAGAAAAAAGCTGAGCAGATGATCAGCAGAAAAAGAATGAACCATCACATGATCAGAAAGGGGTAAAAGCGTATGATGAACAGAAAAGAATTTTATGAATATGTCAAAGACAATGTAAAGGAGTATCTGCCAGAGTCTTACAAGGACGCAGAAATTACACTTCAGGAAGTAGAAAAAAATAATGGATTGAAGCTTACTGGCATTACAATTCCAAATGGAGATCAGAGAATCGTACCGAGAGTCTATCTGGATTCCTTCTACCTGGAATATGTGATTGGAAAAGATGTGGATTCTTGTGTTGGCGATGTGGTTGACATGTATATTGAAGCACAGGATAAAGCAGAATTTATTAAAATGGGAGTACCTGACATTTTCGATTATGAAAAAATGAAGGAAAAACTGCAGGTGAGAATCTGTGACCAGGAGTGGAATGAAGAACGTCTGGCAGACAAAGTGATCACGGAACACGGGGATTTTGCAGCCTATTATGCAGTAAATCTGAAAGAAAATGAAGAGGAAGTCGGCAGTATTCCGGTAACTGTTTCTCTGATGAACGAGTGGGGAGTATCTGCCGAACAGATTCAAGCGGATGCGATGGTGGCAGACCGAAAACGTGGTGTCACACTTATGGATATGAATGAGATTATCAAATCTATGATTTTTGGTGAAGAACCAGAAAACCTGCTGAATGAAAAAATGGATATGGAAGCCATGGAAAACCCAATGTTCTGTCTGACAAACAAAGCTAAGATGAATGGAGCTTCCCTGTTACTGCAGGAAGATATTCGTAAACAGATTGGGGAATGCCTGGGAAGTGATTACTTTGTCATCCCATCTTCCATTCATGAAGTGCTGATTATCCCTGATAACGGAATTTTTCAGGTCCCGGAATTAAATGCGATGGTAAAAGAAGTCAATGAGACACAGGTAGAAAGAGAGGAACAGCTGTCAGATAAGGTTCAGTTCTGTGATGGAAAGACAGCAGTCATGGAAAATGCTGAACGCAGGGAAGCACGGCTGGAAAAAGTAAAAGAAGCAGAAAAAGCTGAGACAAAAGCGGCTTCAAAGGGTGGAATCCATGGAAGATTGGAGAAAGCCAAGGCAGAGATCAAAGCGAAAGAGATAAATAAAGCCCCAAAGGATAAAGCTAAGAATCTTGCCGAAGTGTTATAAGCGTAACAGTAGTCAATAATTACGAGGGGACTGTGCCAAGCAGTCCCCGATTTTATGCAGATGGAGGAAAATTAGAATATGTTAGATTGGTGTTTATATGGTAATGACAAAAGAGAGGAAATGGATCGAGATTTAGAACCGGAATATCTTTGGGATACTTTACAACGATATCAGGATGTATTTGGCGAAGAATTTGGCGTGAAAGAACTTCTTATGCTAAAGGATATCAGAGTAAAGGCTATGATTGCTGGAGCACTTGCAGATATGCCGGAATTTCTTATAGATCAGATTGGAAAAGCAAATAATAGTAGTACTTTTCCTTCTGTGACAAGGGCAGTAGAGAGGATTGCCAATGTTGTAGAAGAAAAGTGGCAAGAAGAAAGGGAGTAGCACATGGCAAATAAATTATATGCAATGGAACAGCTGACGGAAGAGGTGGCAAAAGATGTAGCTGCCAGTCCGCAGGAATGGATGCGGTTCCTAAACACGGCATCCAGACTGTACAAATACACTTTTCCAGAACAGCTTTTAATTTATGCACAGCGGCCGGAAGCAACTGCCGTAGCATCCATGGAAATCTGGAATCAGAAGATGTACCGCTGGATCAAAAAGGGATCTAAGGGGATTGCCTTGATTGACAATACTTCCGGACCGAAAACAAAACTTCGTTATGTATTTGATGTGCAGGACACTTATAAAGTGCGGAATCTTGGAAAGGATCCTCAGTTATGGAATCTTCCGGTGGAAGGAGAACAGCTGGTGGCAGATTATCTACAGGAGCAGTTATCACTGGAAGATATAGAAGGAGGACTTGCTGAAAGTCTGCATCAGGCAGCGAAGGAGAGTATGCAGGAATGGCTTCCAGATGCATTGGAAGAACTGAGACTGGATGTAACAGGGACATTTTTGGAAGAACTGGACGAACAGAATCAGGAAGTAGAATTCCGGGAACTGATAACCAATAGTGTCTGGTATGTATTACTAAACCGATGTGGGCTGGATGCACAGGAATATCTGGATGCAGAGGATTTTCGGCATATTACGGACTTCAATCAGCTGAAAGTATTAGGACATCTGGGAAGTGCAGTCAACGAGATCAGCAGACCAGTCCTGATGCAGATTGGACGATATGTTCTGAATGATCTGGAAAATGACCTGAAAACGGTTGCAAAAGAAAAAGAAGTAGCTTATAATGAATTTAACACGTTAATTCGTGAAAGTAATACGGATAACGCAGAAGATAGAGAAGAAAAAAAGGAGGAAACAGACTATGAGAGAAATCAGTTACAGCCAGAACGGAGAGTATCAGATTCCAGATATCAGCCTGGAAGAGACGAGAGGAACCATCGGGAAGTACGGAATGATGAGGAAAGAGTATCTGAGAAACCACAAGGTAGCCAGGTTCAACATTCTGACACTGCAGAACCGTCTGGACAGTCACCTGATGGAGATCGACAGTCAGGCAAGGCAGAGAGTAGACAACCTGATGAACGAACTTCTGGAGAAAGATCCGGCACCGGACAAAATGGCAGACGGGATGGCATGGACCAGACACATGAACCAGATCAAGGCACAGGCAGAGGAGCTGGTGATTCAGGAGATTATTTACAGTTAAGCCTGTTCCCAACAGAAGAGGAACAGTTAGGAGAAATAAGGAAAGCGGCAGCTGCATTGGAACAGCCAGCCGCTTTTCTTATTTCCGATGAAGTGGTAAATGATATTCTCCGCACGGGAAGCGGACAGAAAAATACACTGTTTCATATTACAGCAAGACTGATTGAAAGTCTGGATAATGAAGAAATGCGGAGTTTTCTGAAAGATGAATATGGAACTGGTGGCAAAGGATTTACCATAGATGGTCAGAAAATCAGTATCTGGTATGACAATGATGGTATCCGTATCCGGCGAGGGGACTCTGCCAGAAGAAACTTTGACCGCATGGTTACGTGGGAAGAAGCAGCGAACAGAATTCGGGATATGTATGAGGATGGAAATTACGTGGATAATTTGATTTCCAATAATGCCATTGAACAGGAGCAGGAAGAAATGACCAATCTTCTTGCACTTCATTTTCGGGATACTTGCAGAAACTGGGAAAAGAAACAATCATATTCAGACTGGCAGGATGTAGTGAGTGGAGCATGGACAGATCAAGAGGAAGCAGATGCGATTGTCTATCGTTTTGAATGGCTGCAGAAATATATGGATGAGAATCCGGGAGATTATCACCGCTGGGAGATTCAGCATAATCCGGAATATCTCCAACGCTTTCAGGATCTTCAGAGGGAGCGTTCCTGGGTAGACCAGAAATTTACGGTCGAACGTCCGGCACTTTCCTTTATTACACAAGATGAAATAGATGCTGTCCTTAGAAGAGGCGGCATTACAGCCGGAGGGCGCAACCGGATCTATGAGTATTTCATGGAGCATCATGATATGAAAGATGCAGCAGAGTTCCTGAAAAATGAGTATGGAACAGGTGGTGCATCACCTGGGATACCGGGAGCGTATGAATCTGATGCCTCACATGATGCAAAAGGATTAAAACTTGCGAAAGGAAAGATTGGCAGTCCAGAAGTAGAAATTCTATTAAAATGGAATAAGGTTGCAGAACGTGTCCGTCAGCTGATCCGCACCGATGATTTCTTATCACCGGAAGAATTGGAAAAGTATGAAGAGCGGCAGGAAGCACAGAGACTGGCAGATTTGGAAGAAGCACAGCAGATGTTAGGAGAACAGCTGGAGCAGGATTCTTTGACAGCGGAAGATATAACTGATTTGAGATTAGTTGATTCAGAATATATGTCCGGTACCAGAACAAGAATCCATGATTTTGATTGCAAAGTTAAGGGAGAAGTGAATCGACTTCAATACACATTAGAATATCATGATGATGGAGAAGGTTTCACGATTCATACGGAAAAAGATGATATTTGGAATCGAATGTCAACACAAGAATTGGAACGTCTGGATGTAAAACTCGGACAAGAAGTACTTTATTATCATTATCACAACAAAACTGTAAATGCGGATACCTTAGATGAATTACGGGAAATCAGGGAAGAAATTATGGAGGAAGAGTCCTCGTATTTTACTGCTATTTCTCAACGTGTGTGGACAGATTATGATAAAAAAGAAAAAGAATTATCGGGAGAAGCTGAGGTATCGGAAGAAAAAGAATCTTTGGAAGAGATTAACGGAATAGCAGAACCGATTCAAGCAACGAACTTCCGCATCACAGATGATGAACTTGGACAGGGAACACCGAAGGAGAAATTCCGAGCCAATATCATGGCTATCCAGTTGTTAAAGAAATGTGAGGATGAGAACCGCAATGCGACATCAGAGGAACAGAAAATCTTATCCAGGTACGTCGGCTGGGGAGGTCTTGCAGATGCATTTGATGAGACAAAAGCTGCATGGGAGACAGAATATCTGGAATTAAAGACGGTTCTTACACCAGAGGAATATGCTGCAGCCAGAGCTTCCACCTTAAATGCTCATTATACACAGCCGATTGTGATTGAAAGTATGTATCAGGTGTTGGAGAATCTGGGATTTACAAAAGGAAATATCCTGGAGCCGTCTATGGGAGTCGGGAACTTCTTTGGAATGCTTCCAGAGAATCTAAATCAGTCCAAACTCTATGGTGTGGAACTGGACAGTATCAGCGGTAGAATTGCAAAGCTACTCTATCCAGATGCCAATATTCAGATCAAAGGTTTTGAGAAGACAGATTATCCTAATGATTTTTTTGATGTGGCGATTGGAAATGTGCCATTTGGTGCATACAAGGTCAATGACCGTCAGTATGATCGCTACAATTTCATGATCCATGATTACTTTCTCGCCAAGACGATAGATCAGTTACGTCCAGGTGGTGTGGCGGCACTGATCACAACAAAGGGAACTATGGATAAGGCGTCACCGGAAGTCCGGAAATATCTGGCAGAGCGGGCAGATCTGTTGGGAGCAATCCGACTGCCGAACACAGCTTTTAAGGCAAATGCGGGAACAGAAGTCAGTGCTGATATCCTGTTTTTCCAAAAGAGGGAAAGCCTTACGAAAGAAATGCCGGAATGGATAAATCTGGATAGTGATGTCAATGGAATTACGGTCAATCAGTATTTTGTTCAGCATCCGGAAATGATTCTGGGTGAGATGAAAGAAGTGTCCGGTCCGTATGGTATGGAAACAACCTGTGCTCCAATGGAAGGAGCTGATTTTGAATTACAGTTACAAGAAGCTGTGAAACAAATTAAGGGAAGCATGGTACCGGCAGTAGATGTGGAAACAGAACTGGATGAGATGCCAGAGAGCATTCCGGCTGATCCGAATGTTAGAAATTACAGCTATACGGTGGTAGATGATCAGGTATATTATCGTGTCAACTCTTTGATGAATCAGGTGAAAATGCCTGCAGCCACTGCAGAACGTGTAAAAGGCATGGTTGCAATCCGTGATACCGTTCGTGAGCTGATCGCCATGCAGATGGAAGAATTTGTCACAGACGAAGAAATCCAAAAACAGCAGGAAAAACTGAATCAGGTGTATGATACCTACACAGCAAAGTATGGAGTTATTGGAAGTAATGCTAATAAACGGGCATTTTCTGATGACTCTTCTTATTGTCTGCTGTGTTCCCTGGAAGACTTGAATGAAGATGGAACATTGAAGCGGAAAGCGGACATGTTCACCAAACGAACCATCAAAAAGGCGGTTGCTGTGACAAG
>ENA-OPNI01000119-OPNI01000119.1-human-gut-metagenome-genome-assembly--contig:-NODE-119-length-27513-cov-3.450361_pt1 | contig 27513 bp, 10 predicted proteins | sample MGYA00241538_ERZ501773 | MGnify/ENA primary metagenome ERZ501773 (study PRJEB25962, sample SAMEA2042556) | human gut metagenome | biome: human gut; feature: human-associated habitat; material: faeces...
CCTGTGTTATTGGCAGCATCAAGAATTTCGTTAGCGAGTCTGTCCTGCATGGTCTTCTCGCCTCTCTTACGAGAGAACATAGTAAGCCAGCGAAGAGCTAACGCCTGGCGTCTGTCCGGTCTTACTTCGATAGGTACCTGATAAGTAGCACCACCAATACGTCTTGCTTTAACTTCAAGTACTGGCATTACATTGTTCATAGCTTCTTCAAATACCTCGAGAGCTGGCTTACCTGATTTTTCTTCAACTTTATTGAATGCTCCATATACAATCTTCTGAGCTGTAGATTTCTTACCGTCTAACATAATATTGTTGATAAGTTTTGTTACAACCTTGCTGTTGTACATTGGATCTGCTAATACATCTCTATGCTGAGTATGTCCTTTACGTGGCACGGTTCTTCCCTCCTTAATATTTATTAATTCTTCGGTACTCACATTATAAAATGTGTTCGTGCTGTTACTTCCATCTCTTCTATCTATCTGATGTTTTCTGCATTTTATGCATCAACACCTTATCTCATAGCAAAAACATGGCCTAACCAGCACATTTTTTTGGAATGTTTCCAATAATACGGTTTTAATTACTTCTTAGCATCTTTTGGACGCTTAGCACCGTACTTAGAACGAGCCTGACGTCTCTTTGCAACACCTGCTGTATCAAGAGTACCTCTGATGATATGGTATCTTGTACCAGGTAAGTCCTTTACTCTACCACCACGGATAAGAACTACGCTATGCTCCTGAAGGTTGTGACCTTCACCCGGAATATAACTTGTAACTTCGATACCGTTTGATAAACGAACTCTGGCGATCTTTCTCAGAGCTGAGTTAGGCTTCTTAGGAGTAGCTGTCTTAACTGCTGTACAAACTCCTCTCTTCTGTGGAGAGCTTGTCTCAGTTGGCTTCTTCTTTAATGAGTTGAAACTTCTCTGAAGAGCTGGTGCAGTTGACTTCTTCTCTACTGTCTGTCTTCCCTTTCTAACTAACTGGTTAAATGTTGGCATGTTTTCACCTCCTACTTTCAAAATAAAAAATAATATAAGGCATACGTTCTCACGCATGCCTTACCATTATATATATTGAAATTATTCGTGTCAAGCACTTTTCAAATTTATTTATTCGTTATCAGATGTCTCTGCCTCTACAGATTCCAAGTCTGAAGCATTTTCTTCCGCCTCATCCTCTGCATCTGCATCGGTATCAACTGCATCTTCTAACTCTGTGCTTTCCAGATCATCTCCGAAGTCGATCTCGTCATCATCATCAAAGAAGTTGATCTCATCCATCTCTGTATCAAGCTTTACAGAACGATAACGCTTCATACCTGTACCTGCTGGGATCAGCTTACCGATAATAACGTTCTCTTTCAGACCATTAAGCGGATCTACCTTACTCTTAATAGCTGCATCTGTAAGAACCTTTGTTGTCTCCTGGAAGGACGCTGCTGACATGAAGGAATCTGTAGCAAGTGATGCCTTTGTAATACCAAGCATTACCTGTGAGCCTTCTGCCGGCTGTTTGCCTTCTGCGATGAGCTGCTCATTTGTATCTTCAAAATCAAGAACGTCAACCAGTGTTCCCGGAAGGTAGGATGAATCTCCGTTATCCTCGATCCTGATCTTCTTTAACATCTGACGAACAATGATCTCGATATGCTTATCATTGATATCAACACCCTGAAGTCTGTATACTCGCTGTACTTCACGAAGCATGTAATCCTGAACTGCACGGATACCTTTGATCTTTAAGATATCATGTGGATTAACAGAACCTTCTGTTAATTCATCACCGGCTTCCAGAACCTGATCGTCCAGAACCTTGATACGGGAACCATAAGGAATTAAGTATGCCTTTGATTCGCCTGTCTCGTCATTTGTGATAACGACTTCTCTCTTCTTCTTATTATCACGAAGCTGAACCTTACCGCCAAACTCTGCGATGATCGCAAGTCCCTTTGGCTTTCTTGCTTCGAACAACTCTTCTACTCTAGGAAGACCCTGTGTAATATCATCACCGGCAACACCACCGGTATGGAAAGTACGCATTGTAAGTTGTGTTCCTGGTTCTCCAATTGATTGAGCAGCCATAATACCAACAGCTTCTCCTAATTCAACCATATTACCAGTTGCTAAGTTTCTACCATAACATTTTCTACATACACCATTTGGTGTTTTACATGAAAGTAAACTTCTAATCTCTACACTCGTAACACCTGCTTTAATTATTTTATCTGCAAGTGGTTCAGTTATATATTCATTTCTTTCAGCAATAACTTCACCAGTTTCTGGATTTACAACTTTTTTATTAGTAAATCTACCTAAAATTCTATCATATAGTGATTCAATAACAGTTCCTGCTTTTTCATCTTTTATCTCTTCAACAACAACACCTTGTAATGTTCCACAATCTTCTTCTCTTACAATTACATCTTGTGCAACATCAACCAAACGACGAGTTAAATAACCTGAGTCGGCTGTCTTAAGGGCTGTATCTGTAAGACCCTTTCTAATACCACGTGCAGATAAGAAGAATTCTATTGGGCTTAAACCTTTAACAAATGATGACTTAATAGGAACATCAATTTTTTCACCAGAAGCAGTAGTCTTAAGTCCTACCATTCCACAAAGTGAGTTTAATTGGTCTTTAGAACCACGAGCACCAGATACGCACATAATCTTAAATGGATTAAGATCATCCATTCCTTCAAACAAAACTTTTTCAACTTGAGCCTTAGCATCTGTCCAATATTGAATATTATTTCTTATTTTTTCATCAAAAGTGATAAGACCACGTTTAAATAGTTTTTCATTTTCAAGAACTTTTTGCTCTGTTTCATTTATAATTTGTTGTTTTTCTTTTGGTTCTACAATATCAAATACATTTACTGTCAATGCACCTAAAGTTGAGTATTTATAACCAGTCGCTTTAATTCTATCAACAAGTTTAGCACATTCTGTTGTTCCATGAACATCGTATGCTCTTGCAAGAATTTTTCCAAGATCTTTCTTCCCGATTTCTCTATTAAATTCAAGTTCGCAAATATTTTCAGGAATGCTTCTATCAACAAATCCTAAATCTTGTGGAATTTGTTCATTAAATAACAATCTACCAACAGTTGTTTCTATAACTTTAGAATATTTTTTGCCATCAACTTCTTTTTCTAATCGAACTTTGATTTTTGCTTGAATGTGAAGATTTTGTGTAAGATATGCAATTATTGCTTCTTCTTTTGAAGCATAAATGTTTCCTTCTCCTAAAGCACCAGGCTTAATTAGTGTCATGTATGCACAGCCTAATACTATATCTTGTGATGGAGTAACAATAGGTTCACCATCTGACAATTTTAAAATATTATTTGAAGCAAGCATTAATGTTCTTGCCTCAGTTCTTGCATCAAGTGAAAGTGGAACGTGAACAGACATTTGGTCTCCATCGAAGTCTGCGTTGAAAGCACCACATACAGCAGGATGTAACTTAATTGCCCTACCTTCTACAAGAACAGGTTCAAAGGCTTGGACTGATAGTCTATGAAGAGTTGGAGCACGGTTTAAGAATACTGGATGATCTTTAATTACTTCTGCCAAGATATCCCATACAACTGGCTTTTCTTTTTCTATCATTCTCTTAGCCGCTTTAATATTGTGTGATTTATTCAAATCAACAAGTCTATTCATTATAAATGGTTTGAAAAGTTCAAGTGCCATTTCTTTTGGAAGACCACATTGATACATCTTAAGTTCAGGACCAACTACAATAACTGAACGACCTGAATAATCAACACGTTTACCTAAAAGGTTAAGTCTAAAACGACCTTGTTTCCCTCCTAGCATTGCTGTCAAAGATTTCAAATCTCTTTGTTTTGAACTTTGAACTGCTTTACCACGTTTACCATTATCAATAAGGTTATCAACTGCTTCTTGAAGCATTCTCTTTTCGTTACGAACAATTACATCAGGTGCTCCAAGTTCCATCAATTTTTTCAAACGATTATTTCTGTTAATAACACGTCTATAAAGATCATTTAAATCACTTGTTGCATATCTACCACCATCAAGTGGAACCATTGGACGTAGGTCTGGAGGAAGAACAGGAATAACATCTAGAACCATCCAAGTTGGGTTATTTCCACTCTTTATAAATGATTCAACGACATCAAGTTTTTTCATTGCCTTAATTCTTCTTTGACCTTTCAATGTTACAAGTGCTTCTTTGAGCGATTTTGCTTCTTTTTCAAGATCAACATCTCCAAGCAATCTCTTAATTGCCTCTGCACCCATTCCAACTTCAAAAGCATCATAACCATATTTTTCTATAGCATCATGATATTCTTTATCTGTTATGACTTGTTTATATGCAAGGTCTGTTCTCTTTGGATCCAAAACAACGTAGCAAACATAGTAAACAATTTGTTCAAGAACTTTTGGCGTAAGTTCTAGAAGTGTTCCTATTTTTGAAGGAACATTTCTAAAAAACCAAATATGTGTGCAAGGTGCTGCAAGTTCGATATGTCCCATTCTTTCACGACGAACTTTTGCTCTAGTAACCTCAACACCACATTTATCACAAACTACACCTTTATAACGAACTCTTTTATATCTTCCACATTGACATTCCCAGTCTTTTCTTGGTCCAAAAATCTTCTCACAGAAAAGTCCGTCTTTCTCTGGTTTTTGTGTTCTGTAATTGATAGTTTCAGGTTTTGTAACTTCACCATGAGACCATTCTCTTATTTTCTCAGGTGAAGCAATTCCAATTTGAATGGAATCAAAGTTGTTTAATTCAAACATATCAAATCCCCTTTTCTAAATTATTCATCAAAGTCTCCGAAATCATCAAAGATATCGAGATTATCAAGATTATCATTTTTTGTGCTTTCTTCAAAGACTTCATGAAGTTCTTTATCGTCTTCTTCTTGAGAAGAAAGTTGAGTTTCATTAATATTGTGTTCATCAAAATCAAATATCCCTTCCTCAAGGTCCTTTTCAGTATCTTGAGCAATTGTTGATGTTTGATCTTGCTCATCTTGACTTAATTCATTAAGAGAAATTTCTTTATTGCCTTCAGTCAAGATTTTAACATCAAGTCCAAGTGCTTGTAATTCTTTTACAAGAACTTTGAATGACTCTGGAATACCTGGCTCTGCAATAGGTAATCCTTTAATAATAGATTCATAAGTTTTAAGACGACCATTTAAATCATCTGATTTTACTGTAAGCATTTCTTGTAAAATATGACTTGCACCATATGCTTCAAGTGCCCAAACTTCCATTTCACCAAAACGTTGACCACCAAATAATGACTTACCACCAAGAGGTTGTTGAGTAATAAGTGCATAAGGTCCAATAGAACGTGCGTGAATTTTTGAATCAACCATGTGTTCAAGTTTAAGCATATATTTATAACCTACAGTTGATAAGTTATCAAAAGGTTCTCCAGTTCTTCCATCATATAATTGAACTTTACCATCTGGTCTAAAATTATTTTCAACTAAAAGTTCTTTAATATCTTCTGTTGATGCACCATCAAATGCTGGTGTAGCAACTTTCCAACCAAGTGTTTTAGCAACAAGACCAAGGTGAACTTCCATAACTTGACCAATATTCATACGTGATGGAATACCAAGTGGGCTTAATACAATATCAAGAGGTTTACCATTTGCCATAAATGGCATATCTGCTTCTGGCAATACGATAGAAACAACTCCTTTATTTCCATATCTTCCTGCCATTTTATCTCCGACAGAAAGTTTACGTTTTTGAGCAACAGTAACTTTAACCATCATTGTAACGCCTGGTTCAAGGTCATCTTTATTCTTTTTAGAGAATACTTGAACATCTACAACAACGCCACCTTTTCCATGTTGAACACGAAGAGATGTATCCCTAACATCACGTGCTTTATCTCCAAATATTGCTCTCAACAAACGCTCTTCAGGTGTAAGATCAGTTTCACCTTTAGGTGTAACCTTTCCAACCAAAATATCATTTGGATGAACTTCTGCACCAATTCTAATAATACCATTTTCATCAAGGTCTTTAAGTGCATCTTCACCAAGATTTGGAATATCTCTAGTGATTACTTCATCACCAAGTTTTGTTGTTCTGCATTTTATTTCATGATCATAAAGTGTAATTGATGTATAAACATCTTCCTTTACAAGTCTTTCGTTAATAAGAATAGCATCTTCGAAGTTTTGTCCTTCCCAGTTCATATACCCGATAAGAACATTTTTACCAACAGCAAGTTCTCCATGATCGGTTGAATATCCGTCTGTAAGAACATCTCCTTCAGCAACTTTTTCACCCTTTACTACACATGGACGTTGATTGAAACAAACATCATCATTTGCTTTTGCAAATTTTGTAAGTGCATAAATATCTTCATCACCTTTTTCAGTCAGAACTCTTATCTCATCTGCAGATACATAACTTACTGTTCCTGCACGTTTTGCAAGAATAACACAACCACTATCATGAGCAGAAACGGCTTCCATACCAGTTCCAACGATAGGTGCTTCTGGGCGAAGAACTGGAACTGCTTGACGTTGCATGTTCGCTCCCATCAAGGCACGGTTTCCTTCAATATGTCCAACAAATGGAATCAAACTTGTTGCAACAGAAATCATTTGTCTTGGAGAAACATCCATATAATCTACTTTACTTGCAGGAACTTCTTCAATAACTGAACCATGTCTACACATAATTCTTTTATTTACAAAATGTCCTTCTTCATCTAATGGTTCAATAGCCTGAGCAATATAACTTTCATTTTCAACATCTGCCATTTTATAGACTATATCTTTAGTTACTACACCCTTTTCCTTATTTACAACTCTATAAGGAGTTTCAAGGAATCCATAATCATTAACTCTTGTATATGCAGCAAGAGTATTAATAAGTCCGATTGATTGACCTTCTGGTGTTTCAGCAGGACAAATTCTTCCATAATGTGTAAAGTGAATATCACGAATTTCAGGATCGGCTCTCTCCTTTTTAATACCTCCAGGTCCAATAGCAGAAACACGACGTTTTTGTGTGATTCCTGAAAGAGGATTCTTTTGATCCATAATTTGAGATAATTGAGATTGAGAGAAGAAATCTCTTAATGCTTTATTTACTGCTTTAGGATTCATAATTTGAGAAGGTGTAACTTCAACAAATTCACGTCCTTGTAATGTTTCTTTAACATTTACTGATAGTTTTGTAACCCCACTTCTAAAAGCATTGCAAGTAAGTTCGCCAACTGTTGCAACACGTTTATTAGAAAGGTGTTCAATTTTATCAATAGTCCCTATTCCTTCTAACACATCAAGATAACAAGAAATTGTTGCCAAAATGTCATCCATAGTAAGAGTAGTAATAACAAGATCCTTTGCACTATTTTTAATAGCCTCTATTCTCTTTTCTTTTGTCTTATTATCTTTCAAAATTTGCATTAAAACAGGATAATAAACATCTTCAAAAATTCCAAGTTCTTCTTGATTGCAAGGGAATACTTCTGATAATGTAACTCTATTATTTCCTCTCATTAAATGACGTTTACCATTAATTTGAACCCAAACTTCATTTACACCTGCATTTTGAACTTTTGCTGCACTTTCTTTAGTAAATTCTTCACCTGCTCTTGCAAGTAATTCATCATCTTTAATAATGTCATCGGCATTAATAAGACCAGGTAATCTTTCTTTTAAACCAAGTTTTTTATTAAATTTATATCTTCCAACTCTTGATAAGTTGTAATAAGCATCTGTAAAGAAAGATACATTCAAATAACTTCTTGTGCTTTCAGCAGATGGAACATCAGAAGGTCTTGTTTTCCTTGAGAATTCAATAAGTGCTTCTTCTTGTGTTACTTGAGTTTCTCTATCAAGAACATTTTTGATATAGTGATTATTTCCAAAAAGTTTTAAGATTTCTTCATTAGTAAAACCAAAGCATTTTAAGAATAAACCTAAACTTATCTTATTTTTTCTCTCAAGAACAATTTTTAAATTCTCATTTGCACCTTGTTCAATTTCAATCCAAGTTCCATGAACTGGAATAACTTGTGCTCTCAAAGTTGCATTATTATCTTTTTCTCTTGCCATATAAACACTAGGTGCACGAACAATTTGATTAATAACAACCCTTTCTATTCCATTGTAAATAAATGAACCTTGTTCAGTCATCATTGGGACATCACCCATAAAAACTTCTTGTTCAACTGCTTGTCCAGTTTCTTCAACGACAAAACGAGCCTTTACTTTTAAAGGCGAAGAATATGTTGCTCCACGACGCTTACATTCTTTTATATCATATTTTGGTTCTGCAAAAGGCAAAATTTCTGTGATATATAATTTTGCTTTTCCAGAATAATCAGTTAAAGGGAAGAATTCATCAAGAACTTTTTTAATCCCTTTAGTTAAAAAATCATTGTAAGATTTCTTTTGAATTTCAAGAAGTGGTGGAACTCCAATAAGTTCATCACAATGACCGAAAGTATATCTTTCTGTTTTTCCTTGTTTAATTTTCTTTACGTTAACAGACATTTAACTCTCCTTCTTTAATTTAACTGAATTGAATTTCTTAATTTACTATAAAATTAAGTTTTTATGACCACGTCATGGAATTTTACTAATTTATACAATTTTTAAATAAAGCAAAAAAGGACTTATGGCACAAAAAATGCCATAATATCCCCTTTCTTTTAAGTTAAAAAATTGTATTATTCTTTTCCACTGCTGATTATAGTCTTATTAATTATAACAAAAGCATGAAAAACTGTCAATAATTTAAACATAATTTTTTGTAAAAATATATATTTTTTTATAATAATCATATCTAATTTTCATTATTTCCATATTTTCTATTAATAAACTATAAAATTTAAAGTTAAATAAAATAAAAGGCTTTATAAGCCTTTTATTTTCTATTCAACCAATCGAGTTGGCTTTCAAAATATAAAGTAGAAAAACCATTAGCATTTATAACCCATATTGTTTGAGTAGGAACATCTTTTAATTCTGTGCTTTGAATTTCTTCCGTCTCACCTGTTCCTATAACAGATTTATAAACATCACCAACTTTCGCATATTTTGCCCCAGTATTTAAATTTTCTAAAATCTCATATACTTGACCTTTTATTTCATCCATATAATGTTTATAATCTTCTCCAGCAGAATTTCTAAGTTCAGTCGTCTGAACAAGTTTACTTGTATCTTTTGTGTCTATCGTAAAAGTAATGGTTGAAGATTTAAATGTTTTGGTAATGCTCTCTCCAGTAGGTGATGATTTTATTAATCTTACACTACCATCACTTAATTTTTCCCCATAAGTATACAACTCTCCATTTAAATTGAATGTGCCATTATTATAGGTTGCAGTTATCTTAACATTATTATCATCTTCAAACTCATATTCAACAAAGCCACTGTTCGAATTTATAAACAAATCTGACGAATAATTAGTATCTCCTGATGAAATAATTTCTTCAAACTTTGTTTTATCATCACTTGTTACATTAAATTCTAAATCTTTTTCATTTATTGTTCCCTTATAATATGTTTCATTACCTTTAATTCCACGACGAAGATTGTCAATAAACATATTATCTGTTATCTTATAATCGTAATCGATTCCAAACAATTCATTTAATGCTGTTTTATCAGTATTATTTGCTACTGTAAATTTACTATTATAGAAATTTACAGAACTTTCACCATAATTATTTACAGTAACTCCTATAGCAGTGCTCTTAACTTTTGTTGTAAATTCAACAAATGGTGAGTGAGAGATTGTTCCAGTTGGATAAACTTCATTACCCTCAGCATCACTACCACCTGAAATAGAATTTTGATCACCAGATACTGAATATCCAAAATAATATACATTATTATAATCTTTGTCGTTATGCGTGTCATAAGTAAAGGTAGCAAAATTATAACCTTCAGGAAGGCTTGTATCGTCAGACTCACCCTTTTTTAAGTAATTTTCAAAATCTTGAGTCTTATCTAACGCACGTGAATCATAAACATTTGCAGTAATTTTTGAAGTTGTATAGCAATAATAGAGTTCTGGCAATCTTTCTTCACTGCTTCCAATAAGTCCCCCTATGCTTGCTGTAGATTTTATTCCAGATGTGCTTGTATCAACATTTAAGTCTGCAAGGCAATAACTATTGCTCATAGAAACAGATGCATTTCTTCTGTTTTCTACCTTTCCAACAATTCCACCTAAAACAGGGTCTGCTATCTGTCCTTGAACAGAAAGAGAAGTTGATTTTACTGCAATACAATCAAGTCTTGCGGCAGATGATACCTGACCAACTGCACCACCTACTATAGCAGAAGATGTTATATCCGAATCAATAATACAATTTTTAATTGTAGATGTTAAACTAGTTGAAGCAGATACAATACCTACAATTCCACCTACATATCTAATTGCTGTATTATTTGAATTTATTCCTACAACTCTAAAATCTTGATACATAACTGCATTATCTATTGTTCCACCAAGCATAAGTCCAGAAATTCCACCAACACCCATTGCTGCTTTTGGGACAACCGAGAAAGAAGATTCAGTTGATGAATTGCTTGAAACATAAGAATATTTTAATGTTCCTGCAGTTTCTCCAGTAATATATCCACCATATTGATAAGCCTTTATTGATGCACCTGAAGCGACATCTACATATGTATAATTAATTTTTGCACCTCTTCCAAGTCCACCATAAGCAAGGCCTGCTCGACCTCCCATTACTGATGTTACTGAATCAACATGAGCATTATAAAGTGTTCCTGTGCCCAAGAAGCCTGCTATGCTTCCAGCATAAGAAAAACTATTATCTGCAGAGAATGTTTCATCATAACTTGAATCAGACTGAGGAGAATAACTTGCTGATACATTTATTGAACTATAAACATCTTTAATTGTATAAGATGTTATGGCTTTACCTATAATACCACCTACAAAGTTCATTCCTGATACTGTTGTTGTTTCACTGCTATCACTTATTTTTACAGATACATCATAAACAGAACCGTATTTCAATACTCCTGCAAGAACACCTACATTATTAGTATTTGTAAATGCAACTTGTTTTGGAATTATAGTCAGATTTTTTACAGTTCCAGTTTTACTTGCAGAATATCCTATTTGACCGAATAAGCCAGCCTTTTGCATTTTCTCCATCGTAGCCATAGTAATTGAAGAAATTTCCATACCATTACCTTCTAAAATTCCTGCGAAAGTAACAGTATATAATTGAGATAATCCCTCAAAGTCATTGTAATTAATATCGCTGATGATTCTATAATTTGTTATATTCAATCCAGCACTTGAAGTTTGTTCCAAAATTTCGCTTTCCATAGTTGATGCATTATAAATCAATCTAGGATTATGAATAGAACCACGATTAGGTGCTGAAGAATCATCAACATAATAATAAACAGTATCTCCAGTTATATCATCAACTTCTGAATAACTAAAGTTTTTAATTGAAAGGGCTGCTATATTCGGATTTATAAGTTCAAGTCTATTTAATCCAAATATCTTGTTTTCCGTTCTATAAATAGTATTAGTCTGAGTTTGCCCATCTTCTCCTTCTATAGTAACTTTATCTGTAGTTGGAATATAATCTACATAAGTTGAAGATGTATTGCCATTAGAGAAGAACCATACTGCATTTGTGCCCATATTTGATTGATAAGAATAACTTTCAAAATTTTCTTCTAAATTACCAAATCCACCTGCATTTAATCTATCAATTCCTTCATAAGTAACTTGAACAAGCGAAGTATTAATATTTCCTTGCCCAACAATGAATCCATCTTCATCTAAGGTTTGGTTTGAACCTGCAGAAGTTGAACCTCTTTGTTCATTATAGAAATAATAACAATTTGCAAACGTTCCATTAGTTCCCTCTAAATTATTATATCGAGCGAAACCTGCAGAAGCAGTTACATTATTACGCAACACTGACAATGAGAATGAGTTTTCAATATTGCCACCATTATAGAATACAAATCCAGCCATATCAGAAGTTGTTTTACTTAAATCTATATCTGTATAGCAATCACTTATAGTTCCACTATTTTGATATACAAATCCTGCAGATGCAAGTGTTGAACTTATATAACTATTTGAATCTTGACTATAAATACTTAAATTAGACTGAGCACCTGAAACGAAACTTGTTAAAATTTGTGCACTTTCAGAATTAGTAATTGCAAATCCTGCAACATGTTGATCAAATTGAGAGTTATTAATAAGTTTTCCTTCTTTAAAATAGCAACCAGAAACTTTTCCTGAATTCAAAGCAACAACACCTGCTGTATTGAATGGGGATTTAACATTAATAGATACAGTGCTGTTTGTTATATAACCACCATTATTTCCAACTAGTCCACCAATATAACTTGTAGAATCTAATGCACTATCTGCTTTAACAGTAATATAATATTCGCTTATGCTATCATCTGTATAAACATGACAATTTGTTATTATACCTGAATTGTTTGCAACAATGCCACCGAAAGTAAATGAACTTGCAGTAGTAATAAATTTAACAGTTTTTAAGCCAAATAAATCATATGTTTTATCATTTGGGTCTGTGTTCATATCTGAACCATCATTTGCAGATGTATAATTTACATTAAGATTTTTAATTATAGATCCACTATTTAATGAACTGAATATACCAAAAGTTGACAATGAACCCATATCATAAGTTCCTGCAAGATTTATTGTATGTCCATTCCCATCAAACGAAGCAAAATTACCATTTAAAGGTGTAAATGCTGTAATTGAACCATCGTCATTTGTAGTATTTGGAAGAGTTATATCATTTAATAGAATATAATAACCACCTTCTTGCATACCTATAAAATCTTTATAATCATAAACAGGAATTGGGCTATCTTCACTGCTTGATGTATAAACATTTAAAGTAAATTTAGTCTTAATAATGTTAGATTGACCTTGCTCTTCATTAGGTTCAGAATATGTATAAACACCATTTTCCTTTTTAAAACCACCTTCATAAACGAAATAATAGAAATAATCTGTAGGGTTATGTGTTTTAGAAGGCAAAACATTTAATCCTTCATAATTATAGTAATAATTACTTCCCTCATAAGCCTCTTGATCTTTATTAAAGCCAAGATCATATTTTTTTCTTCCATTACTTGGGAATTCATTTTCATCGTCTGCAGCACCATAATCAGGTTGAAGATCGGAAATTAAGTTTGTATAAGATGTCCACTTGCCTTTTTGAGAAAGTTCTTGCATAAATTGATCTATCTTTGAAATAACTTCATTATTTGTCGCATCATATTCAATATAATCATAGATATCAACTGCAAAGGTTGTCTGTGTTCCTACTTGAACATTAACAATACCTTCTCCCATATTTGTGATTATATCTGGATTTTGAACATCTCCTCCATTGTAATTAACGACATATTCATTTACTATAATTTTAGTCTTGCTACTTGCATTTCTTGTAACTTCACCCTCTTGTTCTGTCGCTGAAATCAAAATTTCAAATGTATAGGCGTCATCATTTGTATAATCTATAGTTTCTTTTGTTATTTGAAGATAATACTCTCCATTTTCTTGAACTATAGTCCCTAAATTTGAATCAGGAATTGATAATTGAACGTTATTTATATCAAAACCATAGTTATTTATATTTAACTTATATTTAAGTCCCCTTGCTACTTCAAATATTGCGTAATAACCATCTTGATTATATTGCCCATCTTTTCCATCAATTTCTACTGTTACAAAATTTTGTAATTTGATTTTTAAATTTTTAACAACACTATAAGAAACTTCACCATCTTTTATTAAACTAATTCTTATTGAAGATATACTTTCATCAATTACATTTTCAGAGCCCATATCATATTGAATATAAATAATACCATTATATTTTTCATATAAATTACCACTTTTATCTGTTTTATTATAAATATTTATAATATCTTCAAGTGATAACCTTATACCTTTAGCAGTTGATGAACCCGAAATATTCTCTCTATCAAAAAGTTTTTCATCTCCACTTAATTTTTCTGAATTTTTTCTAGCAAGGAAACCAAAATTGGCAGAAGCATTTCCTGGATTATAATTCTCATCTGCATTTTCAACTAATATATAATCAAAATCACTATCTTCAGGTGTAACAGTTATTGCAAGCAATCCACTTACTCCTGGGAATGCATACTCTGAAACTGATGATAATCCACTATTATTTGTTGCATCAGTTAAAGTTGTATAATTATCAACAACAATAGAAGTTACATTTGTCTTTTCAAATATTATTTTTATTGATTTTGTAACTCCAGAATTAGAACTTGCTTGTATATTTAAAATGTATTCACCATATATATTCTCTGTATATCTGTTAAGATATGCACTTGAATTTCTGTTTATAGAAACACTTAAATTATACTTATGATAATATATACCATTTTCATTTGATGATGATGATATAGGATCATAATCAAAACTTACTATAAATAATTGATCATTTTCATCGTATTTATATTCAAAACCATCAACAGAACCTTGAATATTTTGGTTGTTGAAATCAACAATATAATACAATGGTTTTTCTTTTGGCAACTTTTCTTGATCTAACCCACCATCTGTTGACTCAATTGTTATAACATCTTTTACAATTTTACTTGTATGAATTGTAACTTCATTGTAGTTTACATTATCCATACTCAAAGCACCATATCTATAATCTACTTTTGTTTGAGATAATGTTTTATTTACATAAGCATAATAAACTACTTTTTCATTTCCTTCTGTAATAGATAATTCAAGTCTTGGTTTAATTTCTAAAGGATAATAATTTTCTGCAGTATGAGATTTTTTTCTAAAAGTTATAGAAGTTCCTATAACATTTATGTCTATATTTTGTGTTTCTTCAATAACTTCAGCAGAAACATTATCATTACCTGCAAGATTAAATACAATGCCATTTAAAGTTGCTTCTCCATTTCTGTTAGATTCAAAATTTGAATTTGAAGAAACTTGCATTTCTAATTCATATTTAGGCATTACATAAATTGTTGCACTATTATTACCACGCAACTCTATAGTAGAATCGTCTAGAGGCACAGAAGATGTTGATGCAACAGGATAAACAATAGAAGACCTTTCATCATTGTTTTCTATTGTAGATTCTGAATTAAAATAATTTACAACATATATATAGAATGTTAATGCATTATTTGTGTTAAGAACACTAGAACCTGATATTTGTGCAAGTCCCGTTTTCTTAACTGTAATTTTACCACTTTGATCAATAGTTAATATATCTTGGTTTTTAGAAGTAAAAATCATTTCTCCATTTACATTAAATGGATATAATGTTTTATTAGATGCATTTACTTTATTTAAATAACTATCAAGATTTGATTGAGCGTCAGAGATATCGGTATCTCCTGTAGTGCTACCTGCTTTGAAATAATACATATAATAAATTTCATACGCACTATTTGTATCACTCTGCATTTTATTATTAAACATTGCAGACAAAGATAAATCGCCTTCATTACCAAAATTAAAGAAATTTTGTCCTATTACTTTCTTTACATCATTTGAAGAAGCAACTACAACAATATCTCCATAATAAATAGATTTATTTGAATATTCTATATCTAACGCATTTTCTGCATCTTCATCTTTTGCCAAAGTCATTTTATCTCTTGAAATCAAATAAGAAAATACATTTTCATATTCTTTCTGATTTTCTTCACCTGCAAAATCACTCATTACATCAATATTTGTTGAGCCAAGACCAAATGCCAAAGCATCAGTGTCTTTCATATATCTGTTAATTTCATCATTTACATCATTATTATAAAGAACTGCAATTGATGCTTCTTCACCTGTTTTACCATCATCAACTGATTGTATCGCAAATGCTGAATTCACACCATTATTTGCTTGAATATTTGCTATAACAGCAATATTTGAAACATTATCATTCATTTTTTGTCCACGAATAAATGCTCTCGCTGTTATCCCTGCAAATGAATCACTTGAGTCTAGAAAATTGATGTATCCTACTACACCACCAACATATCCATATCCCCAAACTTCTCCACCTACAACAATACCATTTCCTGCGATAAAGTCGCCATCAATAGTTGCTTTATCACCTTCAGAACCATTTACTATTTGTTGATAAGTTTTATAGTTTGTAAATACAATATTTTCATCATTTATTGTATTATAACCACCTTGTATTAAACCACCAGTAACAACATCTATTTCTGAAATATTTTCATTTTCACCAACTAGTCCACCTATATAACTTCTACTTACAACATCTGTATTGTCTGGAATTGCTTTAATCAAAGAATAAGCCATATAATTTGTATAGCCATTTACTTTTAAACTAGATGTATTTTTATCAACATCTATCTTTCTAATTATTCCATTATTATAACCAGTAACCCCACCTATACGTGTATAAACTTTCTGATCGTTATCATTAATTGTATAATACACATTCATAAAACCATTCATATAAACGGTTATTTTAGGGGTTAATCCTGAATAAATAGACTCTTTAGTAACTCCTTGTGAAGTTTTGACAAATTGGTCAAAATCTTTACTTCTTGTAGTAGACGTATTTGAATCAAATAAGGTAAAATCTTGCAAAATAAGTCCCTCATTTGCTCCTACTAAACCACCTACATTTCCATTTGAAATATATATACTTGAAGTATTAATTGTAACTCCAACATTTACTAAACTACCTTTATTTACACCAGCAACTAGACCTACATAAGAATTTGAATGTCGAACTGCAGTATCTCCAACATTAAATTCTCCTTCAAATGTTATATAATTAATATAAGCATTCTCATCAATCTTTGTAAACAATCCATAATAATAATTGGTTGTGAATTCATTTATAATCTCTTCATAAGGTGTTGTAATATTAATTCCAGTAATTGTTGCATATTCATTTGTTCCGATAATTGATCCCTTCAATTCACCAAGTGGAAGTTGTGAACTTATAAGAGAAACATTTACCGTGGTTTTTAATTGATAATGTGCAGATAAATTATCTTTCATGGCAAGTAAGTCTTCTGCCGAATCAATAGTAAATCTATTATTTTCTGTTCCATTTGCAAATGTAATATTAATTGCTATATTTACACGGTCTTGATATTCGCTTTTAATATTCCCACTTCCATCAAGCCAATCTGCAGCAACTATATATAATACACCTTGCATTACCCCAGTATAATTTTCTGCATATTTTATAAAGTCTTCATTTACTTTTAATGATATTTGATACTTTCCATCACTTTCAATATAGTCATCTTCATCAAAAGGATCAAACATTGTATAAGTATTTTCATCAACAGTTATTTGACCACCTTCAAAAATTGCAACTATTTCAGGATTAGTGGCTGTTGTGCTGTTTGTAGCATACGCAATTAAAGTCTTTTCACGTTCAATTGCAGAAAATTCAATAGTATTATCTACTATAGAATTCTGCAAAGATACCATTGCCACTTCTTCATACAAATAAATTCTTATGTTTACAGTATATGAATATGTATATCCATATTGTCTCACATGTGCAATTAAAGAGAAATTCACTTCATCACTTAAATTACTATAAGCAGTAAACGTTAAACTTGATGCATCAAATGTTCCATAATTACCAAGTGTATATACATTTGTTCCTGTTGAAGAAAAATACATTTTATCCACTTTTATACCATTTCTATAAATAGGAACATTTGTTTGTGGAGATTCCCAATACAAATATTCTATACCAAAAGAATCTGCAATATATTCACCAGTTGATGGATTTGAGAACAAATATGCATCTTGGTTTTTTACAGCAATTTCAAGTTGCAATGTTCTTGCTTCAGTTAATGATGTGTTTGAATAAACATAACCATAGGCGGCATTTGTCTTGCTTGGATAAGTATCCATACCATCTTGAGTTTTATATACATATAAATTTTCAATAAAATCATATGATACAATATTAATATAATATGTTAATAAAATCTCATTTCTTATAAAATTTTTAACTTGATATCCATATACAGCCAATTCAATTTGACTAGAACCATTTGCTCTAATATAAACATTAAACTTTTTATTGTTATCTGTCGCTTCCCCAAGTTGAATAAGTTGATTTGACAATTTTGTTTCAACACTATTAATAGCGGTCGAATTCACATCGTCATTTGAAATCACTTTAATATCAAAATATCCAGAATTATTTTTATTATAAACATAAAATAATGTAGATGCTGGTTGATCTTCTGTCGCAGGTGTGTTTACCGTATTGTTAATAATTCTTTGCTCATTTGTGCTTTCAACAAAAACTTTATTTAATGATTCAAGCACTGTAATTGTAAGAGATATTTGTTTACCATTATCCAAACTTACATTATATGTGCCCGTTCCTCTTTGTTTAGGAGTTACTGAAAAATCAAGATAATAATCTATTCCCTCTAAAGAATATGGTGCGTTTTTGTCGTAACTAAAAGACGCAACATCAATACCATTTACTAAAGTAAATTCTATTGAAGAAAATTCAGCATCAGCATATAAATCTTTAAATGAGATTGGTTCTTTGTTATTTATATCAAGATAAATATTTTCTCTATATTCATCTGTTTTAAAATCTAAAACTGTTGCTCCTTTAACAATTTTATATTTAATTTCTGTTGACATTGAATCTTCTTGAATTATATTAAAATTAAGTTGAATTGGTAATTTTTTGATTTCTGTTGTAATTTCAGCCCCATCAAGACCTTTAATATAAACAGTATCTTTAAGGTCTGTGATTTCAACAACTTGGTTTGTATAAACGGTATTTTTATATTTTAATTGAAGATCAGAATTTGTTAAATCTATTAATAAAGAATCATATTCTGCCCCACCTGGAGTTACCGTAAATTGAAAAGCCTGCCAGCCATAACTTGAACCAGCGTAACTATTATAAAATGTGTATTCTTTATCATAAGCATTCAAATCAACATTATTTACCAACAATCCTGTTGGAATTACTCGAACATCAACAGGTATTGAATATGTAAAATTAACATTATCATCATTGCTATTTTCAAAGCCTTTGTAATAAAAAGTTACATCATAATACGTTGAAGAAGCACTTCCAGTATTGCTGTTAATTTGAATATAATAAGTTGTATATCCATTTGATACAGTTTTTCCAAGAATTGTGCTATTTACAACTTTATCATTCTCTGTATCAGCATTCATTAATAATAAGTCATTTGTTGTTTCTATGGTAACTTCTAAAAAAATAGTGTTAAATCGAGCAACTTCACCTATTAATTGACCATTCATAATTGTCGATGTATAGTTTGGAATTAAAGTAATTTTTCCTTCGCTTAATTCATCTATTTTATAAGAAGTATCACTTCCAGGGACAAAATTCATTCCCTCTACCTGATATCCATAAACATGGGAAATGCTATCAGAATTTATATCAACTAAAACATAGAAACTTCTTTCACAATAAACTTGTTCTTCCGAATTAGTTTGATAGTTAGCAATAAATGTAAATTCATCTCCTGCAGAAACAGCAGTTACATTATCTAAATTAAATTCATATCCCTCTTCTGTTTTTTCTACTTCTATGAATTGATATTTAACATTATTACTCCCTGCAACAATAGAACCTTTATCTAAAGTATAAAATTTACCATTAATATCTTCGAATATAAGAAAATTTTTCTCTTGAACAGAAAATAACTCAACACTTACGAATTCATTAACGAAATTATTATCTTTAATTACGTCTTCAAGAACTAAATTACCTTTTTGTTGAGTTTTGCCATAAAAATAAAAGTTTAAATCTCTTTCAGTAGAACTATTTTCAAATATGAAATCAGCAGATGATGGTGTTAAATTAGAAGATGCAGACACATAAAGAGAATTGTCTGCGGCTTCTAATTTATCACTATATTGTTTAACATTAATATTTATTGAGGTCTTTTTACCCCCCTCTAAAGTAGAAACATCTAAAATTGTATTTCCACCCTTTAAGCCTGTTATTGTATATGTAGTTGAATATTCTTGCGAAGCAGTTTGTTCAATTTTGCAAACTTGAGGATTACTAAAAGTAAGATTCAAATCTTTACTCATAGAATCAACAGGATTATTTATTGTGAATGTAACATTTTTTTGTTCATCAACAAACAATTCAATTGAACTTTCAGAACTTGTAAGAGTTGTATTTGAATAATCTTTACCTCCACAAGCAACAAAAAGGAGGCTTGCAAAGACAAGCAACAAACTAAATATAAACATACTTAATTTTTTAGATTTTGTCATATTCAACTTCCTTTTTTATCCCTATTTTTTCTCTTTACTATTTAATTCATTTTTGAAAATATCTTAAGTCCACTTTTACAACAAATTTTAATGCTTGCTTTCAATAATTGATTTAACATAAGGTAAAGGATTTATCTGAACCATTGTTCTTGATGTTGGCGAAGTAATTATAAACGCTTGACCAACACTTGCACTTACAATTCTATTTCTTTCCTCTTTATTAATACCACCCGAGTTCTTATACAATTCAATAAGGTCGTTAACATCATTAGGTGCAAGCGAGAAAATAATTGAATATTGACAAGCATTAATAATCGCTGTTGATTGACGTTTAATTTCTTCTGAACCAACGAAGTCATTAATATTTTGTGTAATAACAATCTGCATTCCACCATACTTACGAATACGTTTTGCCATTGATGTCATGAAGTTTAATGCGATTGGGAATTTAGGATTAATAAACAAGTGAGCCTCATCTACAACAACAATAATTTTTCTATTTGTTTTGTGTAAATCATTATAATCCTTATTATTTATAACTTCACTTTCAATATATTTGAAAACCAATAACATTTGTGCTGAAGTAAGCATATCATTATTCCCTGCAAACAATGATTGGAAGTTGAAGCAAACAAAGTTTTCATTTGTTTCAATAGATGTAGGTCCATTCCAAAGGTTTGAGTTTCTTCCACCCTTTGCAAATTTTCTAATATATGCTTCTGCAACACGTAAGTTATTTAATACATATTCTTCTTTTGCAGTTTGAAGTCTTTCTTGAAGTAATTTATATAAATCGTCAAATGTTGGATAATCTTCTGGTTTTAAATTTTTAAGTTCAGTATTTTCATTTATATTAAATCTATTATAAAGATCAAGAACAAGTGAGTTAATCATTTCAAAAGCATCACTTGATATACCTTGCAAAATTGTCTTTAAAAATTGTTCAAGGAATTGAAGGTGCTGGTTAAACGAGTCATCAACTTTAACTTTTTTAACTTTAACCTTTTCTCCATCTTCGGTCTTAACATCTTCATCTTCTTCTTTATCAAGAGCACGGATAACGTTGAAAGGATTAATAATTCCTTGCAAAGACGTTCCAACATCAATAAATTTTCCATGTAACTTATCACACAATGGAGCATATTCCTTTTCAGGGTCGACAATGAATATTTTTGTATTATCAGCAGCAAAGTTTGCAAGCAATGTCTTTGTTGAGAATGACTTTCCTGATCCTGATTTACCAATAACCATCATATTTGAGTTAACTCTTTGTGCATCTCTTTTAAAGAAATCAATAAATACAGGATATTCGTTATCTCCAAGATAGAAACCTGTATCATCTTGAAGTTCTGAAGAAATGAATGGAAACACTCCAGCAAGTGTATATGTAGGAATTCCTCTTTGTAATTCTTTAATATTATCACGCATAGAAATACCAGTGCTAATAAAAGCATCAATTTGTCGTGAGAATAATTCTGTGTATCTAAAGCCTTCTTGCTTCAATACTGACTTAACATCTTTTCTGGCAGAATCTTCACAAGTAATAAAAGTATTCACATCATACAATTGTTGGTTACTATTTTTAAGTTCTGCAAGTAAATTACGAAGTGTTTCAAGGTGTGTTTGGAGTTCAATTCTTGTTGAACTTTTACCAGTCTTATATAATTTAGTTTCCATATCCATGATGGCTTTATCAATTTTTTTCTCTGATTCATACTTAGGTGCTTTTTTAAATTTCATAACAACTTTTGTTCGGTCGAGTAAGAAGAATGATGCACCCCATGCATTTCCTACCTGTAATGGATATTCTGTAATTGCATATGTTCTATAATTATTTCCATCAATGTTGTATTTTGCTGCAGAAAACTTTATTTTTTCTGGAATTGCCCAATCAACAAATTCTGAAAAAGGAACACTTTCAAGATCTCTTTCATTAAACTCTCTGTTATAATTTGCTCTTAAGAAAATTGCAAGTTCTGGACCTACAAGTCTTTTTGCTGTAACAGGTGTAAGTGATGTTGCAAGAGAAGATACCATTCCGTTTACAGTATTTTCAAGTGCTTCAATATCCTTTCCCATAACTACAAGATAGAAATAATCTTTGTATATTTTATCAGTTCTATTTTTATTTTCGATAAAAGAAACTCTTTCTTCAAAAATTGGTGCTCTAGCATCTATTTCTTCTTGTGTCATTTGATGCTCATATAATTGGTCAAGAAGTCTGTCATATTTTTTATTTTCATTATAAGCATAGTTATCAAGGACCATCGCTTTATTAATTTTTACAATCTCACAAACTTGATTTTCATCAAGTCTTCGAAGGGCATTACCAAAACCAACATCAATTACATTGTTTTGGCTATATTCATTTAATAGGTCAAATAATATAGGTTTGATTTCAAGAACTTCAGCATAATAATTCCCATAGGAAATACATCTATCTTGATATATTGATTCAAAAGGAATAATATCTCTAATGTTTGCTTTTCCTTTCTTGGGTTTCTTTTCATATTTCTTTTTTTGCATAGAAAATCTTGCTAAATGTCCCATTGTAACATAAAACCTATCACTATCTGCAATCTTAAAAAATAGTGATATTCCTAAAATAGCCCACACCAACGCTATCCAAATATGTCCAGGGAAATTTGATGCTGCAAGAACAATTAAGATTGCTATTGCAATAATTGCAATAATAAGGTCTGTTCCTGTAACTCCCCTTACGAATTCAAGTTTAACTTTAGTTCTTCTTGGAATTATTCTGACCATTTTTACCTCGCTAATTTATTTTACTACAAAATATATCAAAAATACAAACGATTAAACGAGTTTTTACAATATTTTATCTTTTAGTAAAAATAAATTTATAGTCAAATATAATAAAATAAATTATATTTTATTAAAATACAAAAATATCTCGAGTGAAAATTTATTTGTCTAAATTTTTGTTTATAACTTAAATAAACTCAATATTTCTTTATTTTACGGGTTAAAAAGTAACAAAAATAATATTTTAAATTAATAATTAATAAATAAAAAAATAAAAAAGCATAAAAATGCTTTTATTCACTGTAAAATATTAAAAAATTTAATTTATTATGCAATTTTGCCTTATTTATTACATTTTGAGTTATTTTTTCATATTTTCTTATGATTACTTCATGATTATATCCAAATATATCAGTTTTAATTTCTTTACCTATTAATGAACTGGTATTCGCAAACAACCTTATAGGTTTTGTTGGATTTATAGCGTCATAGTTAAAGTTTTTATTTCCATTATTAATTTTGATTACATTATCACTATCAATTTTGTCAATTTGGTCTTCAATGTAAACAGTTGGCAATTTTTTACCATTAGTATGAAAGTTAGGTTTAACTTTTAAATTTGTTTTTTTACCATATACAATACAATCTCTGCCTACTTTACAAATATATCTTAATGGGATTTCACATTTATTTGTTATAATCTTTTTTATATGAAATGACGACATTATAACATCTTTTACAACTCCAAGCATAAGACCATTTTTATCATAAACTGGTTTACCGATAGGATTAAGAGATGTATTAATAACATTAATATCAAGCACATTTACACTTTCTATCACTATACAATCTTCACCCGTTGCTTTTATATCATTCTTAAACAACATAAATGTATTTTCACTTTCTTCGTCAACCACAATAAAACCTTCACACATTGTGAAATTTTCATTATATACTATATCAAGAATATATCCTATTCTTTCCCCTTCTCTTAAAGAAATAACTTTTTTTGAAATAAAATCACTTATCTTTTCCATGGTATAAATCTATGCTTAATGTCGTAGTAAATACCAATATAACAAAATTAGACATTATTTTTCTAATTTTTCAACTTTTAATCAGTTTTTCATATATATTTTTTGACTTTTGATTAAATTAATGCTATCATTTTGGTATTAATTTATAGGAGTAAGAATGAAAACAGAAAATAAAATAACAAAAGATATGATTATTGATGACGTTATTAGACTTGATGAAAGGCTTGGTGAAGTTTTTATGGGATTTGGTATGCACTGTATATTTTGTCATTTAGGACTTGAAGAGACTGTCGCAGAAACCGCAAATGTTCATGAAGTCGATGTTGATTTTTTAGTTAAAAAATTAAATGAAGTCTATAATCAATATCATAAAGATGAAAAAGATAAGAAAAATATAAAATAAAGTTGACAAATATTAAATTGAACAAAAAAGGGAACTTTACAAAAATTGTAAAGTTCCTTTTTAATTAGTTTCAAAAATATTTTATTAATATTTATCATTTTTCAAGAATATTTAATTTTTCTTTAATTTTAGTTATTAAAATTTCTATTCCACGTTTATCTTTTGCTGATATTAGCACTTCATTTTCTTTTAATAATATTGGTTTTGTTATTAAATCTGCTTTATTATATACAACTATTCTATTTTGTGTTGCACCAAGTTCATCTAATAAATCATTAGTAATTTTCATATTAACTTCATACTCTTTCTTTCCACCATCTTCTTTATCAAGAGATATATCGACTACATGCAACAATAAATCAGCATCAACAGCCTCTTCAAGAGTAGATGAAAAAGCATCTACAAGTTGATGTGGCAAATCGCTTATAAAACCAACAGTATCTGTAATTATCGCATATTTACCATCACCTAAATAAAATTTTCTTGATGTAGTGTCAAGTGTTGCAAAAAACTTATCATCTGCATAAATATTCTCTTTAACTAAACTATTTAAAAGTGAAGATTTCCCAACATTTGTATAACCAACAAGAGCAATTTTAGGAATAGATGAATTCAATCGTTCTTTTCTTGTAGACTGTCTCTGAACTTTAATTTTTTCAATTTGTTTTTCTAAACTTTCCATTTCTTTTTCAAGAACACGTCTATTCAATTCTAGTTTAGTTTCTCCAGGTCCACGCATACCAACACCGGCACTACCAAAACGACCACTGGTCCCCTGAATTTGAGATAATCTTGGTAAAATATATTTATCTTGTGCAAGTTTAACTTGCAACTTTGCTTCTCTTGACTTCGCACCTTTTGCAAAGATATCAATTATAAGTCCTACCCTATCAATTACCTTAACACCAAACTCACTTGCAAGATTTTTCATTTGCGAACCTGTTAAAGGATAATCAATTACTACAACATCTATAATTTCTTCACAATTTGATATATACTCTTTTATTTCTTTTACTTTGCCACTGCCAATAACTGTAGATTTATTAAAATCCTTAATTATTTGATAAAAATTCTTAACAATATTTAAATCAGCAGAAAAACACAGACGATTTATCTCGTCTGTTTTTCGTGCTAAACTATCATCTTTTTTAGTGCATACAGATATAATTATTGCATTTTCTTGTATTTTCTTTATTTCTGTAATTTTCCCCATACATATAGTATAATGTTTTATTCTTATAAAAGCAAGTATTTAATTAGTTATTTCATCATTGCCATCTTCAACGCTGATAACTACTTCATAATCATTTCCATCTTGAGTTACTATATTAAAATACCAAAACAATTTATCAAAATTTCCATCTTGTCTTGTCAAAATTTTAAGATAACATTCGCCTGGGAAGTTACTTGAATTAATAATTTCTTCAATATCTTTAGATAATGTTTGACTTGCAATATCAATGGCTTTGTTATAATCAACCTCAAAATCTTTGCTAATATTAGAATAATCAATTTTATAATCTTGATAAGAAAGACTAATATTATCATCTTCTTTAAGTGCATATCCTAAATCTGCCATATAAGAACCATTTACTGGATTATAATACATAGTGAGAGTGTTTTCTTGATCATTAATAATAATTTTTACTTGCAACTCATCATTATCAAAAACTTGATTAAAATTTACAACAAATAAAGAAAAATCACAATTAGACTGATGTATGCCATCAATAATATAAGGATTTTCTCTTTGACCAATGCTTATAGATGATTTTACATTTTCGTTATTCTTATCAATACCTTGATAATATATTTTTGTTATTTCACTGAAATTATCTTTAAGTTCACTTTTCCCTTGACAGCCAAAAAATAATAATGGACATATTAATATAATTGCAAATAATCCTAATTTTTTCATTTTTCACCTCAATACTAACAATATGTTTGCTTAAAATAAAAAATGTGTTAAAATTAAAATAGGAGAAAAAAATGAAAAATAATTTAAAATATTACATAATTAAAGCACTAAATGAAGGCTTTGCTTTAGGCGCTATTAACTTTAACAATATGGAAACATTACAAGGAATTGTAAATGCTTGCATGAAAGAAAATTCGCCTGCAATTATTTCTGTAAGTGAAGGTGCATTAAATTATATGGGAGATAATTATGTAATTTGGGACAAATGTTTTCAACTGCCCATAGTAAGGTATTGGCATAGATTTTCTCGTCGCTGAGCCCGTTGAAAGCCGTGAATCCGTTTATGACACATTTGTCACCCTCCATATTGACGGGATAGGTCTTTCCTGTTTCTGTGAAAGTCTGTGCAGAAGAGGGGAAGAAGCAGCACATGAGAATGAGTAGATAAATGTATTTCATATACTATGTATAATTAAAAAACAACGTTTATTACCTGTAATATCCAGATAATAAACGTTGCGAAAATGAATGTTTAAGATTTATTAGAATGCAACTCCCAGACGGATCATAAAGTTGCTTGTTTTGAAGCCATTAGAATCAGAGAATGCATCGATGAAACCACGCTGGTAGCAGAAGTCCAGGTTGACTAAAAACCTACACCGGCATTCAGACCAACATCGTATGCGTTATAGTCAACTGAAGCATAATCTGCGAAATCGCCCCAGCTGATGCTTTCTCCGCTTTCTTTCATTTTGCTTGAGAAGTCATAGCTTACATAGAATCCCAAATGTGGATCGATCTTGATGTCATCGGCTACTCCGATTTTCCATCTGAAGGTGATAGGTGAATATTGTACATTGTGAGCGATGCACTTTGTTTCTTCCACTTTGAAACCACGTGATCCGAGTCTCAGGTTCATGCCCCAGTATCCTCCTGCATCACCTATAGGCTTGTTAAATTCAATGTTGAAGTTATAGCCCATTTTAGAATCTAATCCTTCTGCACCGTCGCCGGCGAAGTTCATCATATTCATACCGACACGGATAAGCCA
>ENA-OPNI01000121-OPNI01000121.1-human-gut-metagenome-genome-assembly--contig:-NODE-121-length-27337-cov-2.801444_pt1 | contig 27337 bp, 14 predicted proteins | sample MGYA00241538_ERZ501773 | MGnify/ENA primary metagenome ERZ501773 (study PRJEB25962, sample SAMEA2042556) | human gut metagenome | biome: human gut; feature: human-associated habitat; material: faeces...
CTGAACACCACCGGCAACTTCCGCTTCATACCCATCTTCTGCAAGCGCTTCCGTACTGCCTTACTCAGCCCACAGTGGTACGTTTCCCACAAATCGGCAAAACGTACCTGCGTAATATCCCGTTTGGCCCCGGCTCCCATGCTGCTGACAATCTTCAGCCCCCGCTGAAGCGCATGATAAATCAGGTAACACTTGGGAGCCACCGTATCAATGGCATCCACCACAAAATCGAACGAAGCACTGTCCAACAGCTGCGGAATCGCCTCATCCTTCAGATAGACCGGGAGTACCGTCAAATCCAGTTCCGGGTTGATGTCCTTAAAACGGGCAGCCAATACCTCCGCCTTCGGTCGGCCAATTACGGAATGAGTGGCCGGCAACTGACGATTGATGTTGCTAGGCTGCACCGTATCCGCATCCACAATCGTCATTCGACCCACTCCGGCACGGCAAATCATCTCTGCCGCGTAGGCACCTACACCGCCCAAGCCAACGACCAGCACATGTGCGTTCCGCAAGCGGTCCATTTTTTCTTTTCCCAGCAACAGTTCCGTACGCTGCTGCCATTCTATATTCTTATTTTCGTTCATGAATCTTTCTTAAACCATTTATAAAACCAGTTGCCCACCTTGTCATAATACTGTGTTTCAGCCCATCCGCGCGGGTCGGCAAAGCTCAGTGTTTCATTCGGGTCGCCTTTCTGGTCAGGATACAACAACATAATGCTGTTATTATTGAAATACTTGGAAACCTGCATCGGCAAGCGTTCAAAAGAAGAGTCATACGAGATAGACCCTCTTCGGGAACTTACAATCACCAGCAGATGGTCGAAATTCACCTGCCCGGTAATAATCAGCAGGTCGTCCCAGTTATCCAGTTCCTGGAACTCCGTCATCACATCCTTATGCTTTTTCTGGATATATCCCTTGATGTAGCCCAATGTCTGCGGATGCGCAAAGAAATGCAAGCGACATCCCAGCTGACTGCTCATCCGGCACAGGTGTGTAATCCATTTCACAAAGCCATGCTCAAACTCCGACTTGGGAGGCACGGCCACAATGATACGCCGCAACGTGTTTACCGGCATCTGAAAACGGGCAATCATCACCTGCTGATAAGTATTTTTCAGCAAGTCCTCCGTCAGATTTCCAAAGAAAGAGTCTACCAGATTAGACTTGTTATGCAAACCGATAACAATCGTTGTCGATTCCGTTTCTTTAGCCGTGTGCAGAATTCCCGTCGCAATATTCAAATCGAAACGAGAGACCGTTTTCAGCGGGACATTGGCCGAAGCCGCAATCTGCGCCGCCCTTTCCAGGCTCCTCTTGCCCCGCATCTCCAGACGCACCGAGTCATTGTTGTCATTAATCACATTCAGTGCGACCAGATTGTCCGTACGTTTCTCATCGCGCACCACCAAGGCCAACTGCATCAACCTCTCCAAGGTATCCGGATTGGCCACCGGTATCAGAATACGTTCCTTTTTCTGCTCCTTCTCTTCGTCCAGCTCCGCATCATCCATCGCAATCCGTTTGGCCGCATGCTCCGTGATGAACGAACTGACCACACAAGTCACCAGAATCAGCAGAATCGTACCATTGAGTACATCCTCATTGAGCAGACGTTCACCCGAAGGCAGGATAATATTGTAGCCCACCAGCACCGCAGCCAGAGTAGCCGCCGCCTGTGCATTGCTCAAGCCGAACATCAGTTCCCGTTCCACCGACTTCATGCGGTAAATCTTCTGTGTCAGCCAAGAGGCAATCCATTTCCCCAGCAAGGCTACCACAATCATCACCGAAGCCACCTTGAGGGAATCGATATGTCCGAAAAGCACATTGACATTGATGAGCATGCCCACCCCAATCAGAAAATACGGGATAAACAAGGCATTCCCCACGAATTCCAGGTGACTCATCAGCGGAGACACATGCGGAATCAGGCGGTTCAAGACCAATCCGGCCAAGAAAGCCCCCAAAATGCCTTCCATACCGACCCACTCCATCAGTCCCGCTCCCAGGAACACCATGGCCATCACAAAGATATACTGTACCACCTGGTCGCTGTAACGCCGGAAAAACCAGCGTCCGATGCGAGGGAAAGTCAGCATGATGACAGCACTCACCACTATCACCTTCAGCACCAGCCAAATCCAGAACATATCCGACGTTTCTCCTTTGTACATACCGGAAATCACGGCCAGCACCAGCAACGTCAGCGTATCCGTCACCGCCGTACCTCCCACCGCAATACTTACCGCCCGCTGACGGTTGATGCCATAACGAATCACAATCGGATAGGCAATCAAGGTGTGCGAGGCATACATACTAGCCAACAGTACGGAGGTAATCAGGCCATATCCCAACAGATGCTGGTTTGTCCACACTCCGATACCCAACGGGATAATAAACGCCAACAATCCCAGCACAGTCGCCTTCATACGGATACTCTTGAAATCCTCCATATTCATTTCCAGACCGGCCAGAAACATGATGTAATATAATCCCACCTTACCAAAAAGTTCAAAACTGCTGTCACGGGCCAGGATGTTGAACCCATGTTCCCCAATCACGATACCCGCCAGAATCATGCCGATGATGTGCGGAATGCGCAAACGTTCCAGCACAATCGGTGCAAACAAAATGATAACCAAAACCAAGAAAAAAATCCAGGTCGGATCAGTAATGGGAAAATCTATATCGAAATGAAACAAATCTAACAATTCTTCCATATAAATGAGCGGTCTGTTTTAAATTTATGGACAAAAATACGAAAAAAGTTCCGCATTTCCCGTTTGGTATTCCAAAATGTTTTAATTTTGCGAATCAATAGCTACAGGACGAATTTTAAATATCTTACTGAAGCACAGAGAGCAATACAATCACGGAATTTATTAACTTAAACAAGAAACATAAGAAATGAAAGTAGCAATTGTTGGTGCAAGCGGAGCCGTAGGACAGGAGTTCCTGCGCGTGCTCGATGAAAGAAACTTCCCGGTAGATGAACTGCTGTTGTTCGGCTCAACTAGAAGTGCCGGACGAAAATACACTTTTCGCGGAAAAGAAATCGAAGTAAAACTGCTGCAGCACAACGATGATTTCAAAGGAGTTGACATTGCATTCACCTCAGCCGGTGCAGGTACCTCCAAAGAATTTGCGGAAACCATCACCAAATACGGAGCGGTGATGATTGACAATTCCAGCGCTTTCCGTATGGACAACGACATTCCCTTGGTGGTTCCCGAAGTCAACGCGGCCGATGCCCTGAACCGCCCGCGCGGTATTATTGCCAATCCGAACTGTACGACCATCCAGATGGTAGTAGCTCTGAAAGCCATCGAAAACCTCACTCACATCAAGCGTGTACACGTGGCTACTTATCAGGCAGCCACCGGTGCAGCCGCCATGGACGAACTTTATGAACAATACCGTCAGGTATTGGCAGGTGAGCCTGTCAAGGTAGAGAAATTCGCCTACCAGCTGGCTTTCAACCTGATTCCTCAGATTGACGTATTCACGGACAATGGATATACAAAAGAAGAGATGAAGATGTATAACGAGACACGCAAAATCATGCACTCTGACGTAAAGGTTAGCGCTACTTGTGTACGTGTGCCTGCTCTTCGTTCTCACTCAGAAAGCATCTGGATTGAAACGGAACGTCCGGTATCCATTGAAGAAGCCCGCGAAGCCTTTGCTCACGGAGAAGGTCTGGTGCTGATGGACAACCCGGAAAAGAAAGAATATCCGATGCCGTTGTTCCTGGCTGGAAAAGACCCTGTATATGTAGGACGTATCCGCAAGGACTTGTCTAACGAAAACGGACTGACCTTCTGGATTGTAGGCGACCAGATTAAGAAGGGTGCCGCACTCAATGCAGTACAGATTGCAGAATACCTGATTAAAGTGAAGAATATCAGATAAAGGAGCATTTACTTTATAAATCTATCACATCGTCTACAAAGCGTCCCAGCAATGTAGACGATGTTTTTTTATATAAAGGTCCCCCTATGACATTTCCAAATTTCCATCTCATTTCTTTAAATCAAACTTTCAGAACTTATTTTACTACCACAGAATAAAAACATCCCAACAAAAGATTTCCTTCAAAAGGAAGTTATCTATTCATAAGTTTATTGTATTTTTGTTCATTAAATACAATAACCATGAGAAATAACCTTATTTTACTTTGCCTTCTTATACTTGGAGAATTTCAATCTATTTTTTCTCAAACGCAATATACTTTTAAACGATTAACAATGACTGACGGAATGGTCAGTAATTATATTGTTGATGTAATTCAAGATAAACAAGGATATATATGGATGGCTTCTGAATCCGGCTTATGCAAATTTGACGGAAAAGACTTTACAATATACAATACAGGTAATTCAGCCATTAAAAGCAATGCACATAATGTGCTGTACTACAACGAAGCAGACAATACAGTATGGGTAGGTACACAACGTGACGGTGCTTGTATTTTTAATTGCGAAACACAAACATTTACCAATCTGAAAGGAATGATGACGGAAGATGTAACAGACTTAAGCCCCTCTTCCGACGGAGGAATATGGATTACTCATTATCATCTTGGAATAGATTACTATAGCAACCAAACAAAACAAATTACACACTACAAAGCGAAAGATATTAAGGGATTAGATTTTGGTCATTTTTGGTGTGCAAGGGAAGACAAAAACGGACACCTTTATGCGGGGCTACAGAAAGGAGGACTGGCAGTAATTGACATAAAAAAACGGACTGCCAAGATATACCGACATGATCCCAACGATCCACATAGCATTCCGAATAATACAGTTCATTGCATTTTTATCAGTAAGACAAATTCAGTCTGGGTAGGTACAGAAGATGGATTAGCTTTATTCAACCCTCAAAAAGAACAATTTATTTCTTTTCAGAACCAACCTAATAACCCAACTTCCATTTTATCAAATCAAATTAATGATATTGGAGAAAGCAAAGACGGAAAACTGTGGATCTGTACACAAATGGGAGGAGTCAGTATTTTAGATTTAAATGACAATGTATTTACAAGTCCAGAGCACATGCATTTTCAAAACATCAAGGCTACCAACGATCTGCATGGGATCTCATCTCCCAATGCCAAAAGCTTTATGCAAGATTCATTTGGCAACATCTGGATTGGCAACTATCGTGGAGGAGTGGACTTCTTAAGTTATGATAAACCTATTTTCCAAACCTTAGAATACAACATTCTAAAAGATGGAGCATTGACAGACAAACAAGTATGGGGACTTACGATTGATGACGAATCACAAGTCTGGTTAGGAGGAGAGCACGAAATAGCTGTATTCAACGAAAAAATGCAACTTCAAAAAATTATTCCACTAACCGGAAAAGCCAATCCCCACACGCATGCATCTGTAATCTTTAAAGACAAACACGGAATGCTCTGGCTTGGTTTATACAAAGATGGAATACTTACTTGCAATCCTAAGACAGAAGCTATTGTTCGTATTCCCATAGATGATAAAGATGCAGAAATCTGTTGCATTTATGAAGACCATAATAAAATCTGGATTGGTACCCAGAATGGATTATACTCTTGGGAAAACGGCATCATAAGCGAAGAAAAAACAATAAACGAACAGCTATCTGATTTAATGATACATGGCATACAGAAAGACCATCAAGGACGACTGTGGCTTGGAACCTTCGGGAAGGGACTTGCCGTTTTTTCTCCTCAAAAACAACTTATCATGAAATTCGATACGACCAATGGACTGGCTACCAATGCTGTAAATTCTCTTTATTTAGACAAGAAAGGAGGTCTATGGGCCGCTACACGCGCAGGCATCGCCCATATTGACAACACTTCCAAACCTCAAATTGAAATTCTTGATCATAGGCAAGGATTAATTAACGAAAATGTCCGAGCCATTATCGAGGACAAACAAGGGAGAATATGGCTTAGCACCAATGGAGGTATTGCCCAATGGAAAGAAAAAGAAAAGAAATTTCTCAATTACACTTGGCATCAAGGAGTTCCAAGAGGTGATTTTATGGATGGCGCTGTTTGTATAGGAATGGATGGCACACTCTTTTTCGGGTCTCAAAACGGGGCCTGCTATTTCAATCCAGAAGACATTGTCGAAAATATACCCATCGCTCCTGTGCAAATTACTTGTGTACGAAGTTATGAGTACTCCAACCCCAACAGCAAAGGGTCTATTATACCCATCATAGATGGTAAAGCCAACCTTTCTTACAGAAATAGCACTTTTACCGTTACATTCAGTGTAATGGATTACACACAAAGTCCACAAGTTGAATATTCCTACACCATGGAAGGTTTAGGAAAAACATGGTTTGAAGTCGAAAATGAGAACCGGATTACTTTTCGTAATTTGCCTCCAGGCGAATATACTTTTAAAGTAAAGGCCAGAATGAGAAATCAAGAATGGGGAAACGACTTTAGTGCTATTCACATTACGATAGATCCTCCAATCTGGCTTACCTGGTATGCCAAACTTGGTTATTTTATCACGATATGCCTCATTATGTATGCCATCTTGTATTTCTATAAACGTAAGCTGGCATTGGAGAGTCGTCTTAATTTGGAACATCACCAACATGAAAATGACCAAAAGCTCAACAACGAACGTCTGCGATTCTATACAAACATTACGCATGAACTACGTACACCTTTGACATTAATTTTAGGGCCACTGGAAGATTTACAAGCAGACAAGACATTATCTTCACGACAGGTCAATAAGATCAGTATCATTCGGGATAGTGCCAACAGATTATTAAATCTAATCAACCAAATTCTTGAATTCAGAAAAACTGAGACTGAAAATAGAAAACTAAAAGTACGTTATGACAATCTGACTCGATTAATCCAAGAAATAGGAATAAAATATAAAGAACTGAATCAGAATCCCAATGTGGAGATTCATATAAAAACAGACTCACAAGACGCCAGCCTCTACTATGATCAGGAAATCATCACCATCATCGTAGACAACCTGATGTCAAACGCCTTAAAATATACCCCAAAAGGAGTGATTACTTTATCCATCGACAGTTGTGAAAAAAATGACATAAAATATACAACTATCAGCGTGGAAGATACAGGGCACGGCATTTCAAAAGAATCACTCAACCATATCTTCGAGCGGTATTATCAAGGACAAGGGAAATACCAAGCCTCTGGTTCCGGTATCGGGCTGGCCTTGGTAAAATCTCTGGCAGACTTGCATCAGGCTACTATTGAGGTAGAAAGTGAAGTTGAAAAAGGTAGCAAATTTACATTAAGGCTACTCACAGAAAACACTTACCCCAATGCCGAACACCCAACAATAAAAACCGATACTCCATTACAAGAAAGTATATCCAATGAACAGAAAGAAACAGAAGACGGAAAGTCCATCATTCTTCTTGTAGAAGATAATCAAGATATCAGAGAATATATTCGAAGTTCATTTGAAGACAGATATGAGGTTATAACAGCCGCCGATGGAAAAGAAGGTTGGGAAATAGCGCAGAACCAAATCCCCAACATTGTAATCAGCGACATTATGATGCCTATAATGGACGGCATTGAATTATGCAGAAACATGAAGAAAGATGTGCGAACCTGTCATATCCCAATCATCCTGCTGACTGCCAAAGACACACTCCAAGATAAAGAAGAAGGTTATGCAGCTGGAGCAGACTCTTTCATTACCAAGCCTTTCAGTGCCAAATTATTAAACAGCAGAATTAATAATATTCTGGAGAACAGGAGAAAGATAGCAGGACTCATCACAGCCATACCTGAAACAGAAAATGAACAGAAAGATATTGAAAATGAACGGAAAAACCTCAACAAACTTGATCAGGAATTTTTAGATAAGGTTACAGGTATTATTGAGGAAAACCTGAGCATCGAAAAAATGGACGTTGCCTTTATTGCAGACAAAATGTGTATGAGCCACTCTACTCTGTACCGTAAAATCAAAGGCCTGACAGAAATGTCGGTAAATGAATTTGTCCGGAAAATAAAAATGAAAAAAAGTATAGAGTTGATTAACAGTGAGAATTATTCTTTGGCTGAAATATCTGATCTTACCGGATTCAGCAGCATAGCTTATTTCAGACAGTGCTTCAAAGATGAATATGGAATGGCTCCTACAGAATATCTAAAAAAGAAACGGAAGTAACCTCTCTTTTTCTTTTATTGAGAAAACCCGTCATATCAAAAAATGCTCGCTATTGACATGAAGGCAATGGCGAGCATTTTTTGATGAGCATTTATATTCCAGATTATTTCTTGTCAAAAAAATCGAGTGACCAACTATCCATCCATTCTACATAAGGAACTCCATTCTCAAACTGAATAGGTAACCAAATGTAACGTGCATCACTCGGATGCTTGGGACGCCATATATCTGCCATAAAAATAAAAGCATCCTTTTTCCCCGCTACTGGTAGTACGTAGGTGCTCTGGCCTCCAAAAGTAATTTCAGACTTAGGCCCACGACAAGGATTCGGATGTTTCTTCCAAGGTCCCCAGATACTGGGAGCCGAAAACATGCGGGCTTCATTAGGAGCCCATCCTGTACATCCTGAAGTAATCATCCAATATTCTCCATTTCTCTTAAAAATAGCAGGAGCTTCATTATGACCGGCAGGAGCAATACGGATATATTTTCCTGTATGACTTAAATAATCGTCACTCAATTCAGCAATCTGCAATGTCAAGTTATCTTCCGAAGAATAAATATGATATGCCTTTCCATCATCATCTACAAAAAGCTGCATGTCACGTGCCATTTGCCCTCCTTGCAAATCACGCTTGACAAACAATCCTTTATTGATAGCTTCATACCATACAGGAGTCCACCATTGTTTATATTTATCAGCATCCAAAGTATCCAACATTGCACGCTGTGTTTCTGTCATATCAAAAGGAAGTTTTCCCGGATTAATACGTTCCGAACGAATATACTTAAAAGGTCCCTGAGGAGTGTCTGAGACAGCCACAGCAGAACGGGCAGCAGCATAGCCTTTTCCTTTTAATTCCAAATGAAACCACATGACAAACTTTTTAGTCTTCTTATTATAAATCACTTTTGGACGTTCCATAATACATCCTTGCGTAATATCACTGGATCCATCATCCAGAACAACGGGCAATGCAACTCCTTCTTTTTTCCAATCATATAAGTTACGAGAAGAATAACACATAATCCCCACCATTGCACTACTGGTTGTATCCGATTTATTCTCCCCGTACCAATAATAAGTTCCCTTGTGATATAATACTCCTCCACCATGGGCATTAACATGTACCCCTTGGTTATCAGGCCAAATTTCTCCACTACGAATCTCCTTCGCATTTTTTCCTAACGCCAAGTCCGGAAAAATCAATGTGCACAAGCACATAATCCATAATCCTAAAATTTTCATACTATTAAATTATTGTTGATAAACTCTTACATAATCAATTTCATAACGCATTGGAAAAGCTTCTTCCGAAACCTCTCCTCCATTTATACCTCCCACGGCCAAATTTAACAATAAATATTGAGGCTGCATAAACGGATTGCGTTTCTTCCCTATTACACCATTATAAGTATCTGTCAATACTATCTCATTCAATAATTCGTCGTCTAGATACAAGCGAATAGCTTCCTCACTCCAGTCCATGCGCCATATATGAAATTCTGAAGCCCAATCCGGATTCTTTGCCAGGAAATGACTGAATGGAATCGCCTTGCTATTCCATTCAGCAACCCATCGCTGATCTGTCCCCCACGCTGCATTGGCCAAGATATGAGGGATTCCTTGTTTACGATAAAACTCCATGATATCAATCTCACCACATGAAGGCCATTCCATCGAATTACCTAACAACCAAATTGCAGGCCAAGCTCCCTTTCCTACTGGAATACGGGCACGTATTTCAAATCGCCCATACAAAAATTCCTTCTTTCCAGCTGTGGTAACCGAAGAGGAAGTACATTCTATAAACTCACGTGAACTCCTCCAATCTTTGCTATCCTCCTGATATATCGGATTCAAACGTTTTTCCTTTCGAGCCTCAATAATCAAACAGCCTCCTTTACAATAAGCATTATCCGATTGATACCATTGCCACTCTTCATTACGTGCAAACCCATTTTCATAATTCCATACCGTAGAGTCCAATAATCCATCCTGATTAAATTCATCACTCCAAACCAACTTATAATTATCCTGAGCAAAGCCGACAGTAAGAAACATACCCCATAAAAATAGACCTATAATAATTCTTGTCATTCTTTTTCAGCTCCTTTCTTTTATAAAAAAGATGCCATTCCATACATCTTACATACGGAATGGCATCTCCTACAACAATTATTTATCTAATTGATAAACACGTACATAATCCACATAATATTTCATCGGGAACTCTGTATCACTTGGATCACCACCGTTAGCTCCTACAGCTAAATTAAGCCATACATAAGCACCGAATCCCTCATGATTATTAGAGAATGGATTTTGATATCCTCCTTCAGGAGCACCACCACCACTTCCATTTACGGTAGTGCGCAAATCAACTTCATTCAGCAACTCATCGTCCAGATACAAACGAAGATAATTCTCATCCCAGTCCATTCGCCAAATATGATACTTATTGGTCCAATCAGGATCTTTTGCCACAAATTCCTCCAAAGGTCTGTTATAAGATTTCCATGTACCCGACCAACGCGTATCTGATCCCCAACAGAAGTTAGCATGAATACTTGGTTTTCCATTCACTAAGTAATACTCTAAAAGGTCAATCTCACCATTCAAAGGCCATTCCCACCAGTTTCCACAAGTCCAAATAGCTGGCCATGCACCCAAATCAGTAGGAATTTTTGCACGACATAACAAACGTCCATATTTGAAAACAAACTTTCCGCTGGTATTCATACTTGCTGAAGTATATTCTGCATACTCCCTATTCTTCTTCCAATCTCCACTACCAGCTACATAATTAGGATTCTTTACACGTTCCCTTTTCGCGATGAATACCATGTTACCATTTCCGTCCATCTCCGCATTACCTTCCTTCTGATACCATTGTAATTCATTATTTCTTTGGAAACCTTCTTCCAACCCCCACACACTCGGGTCAGGAGCACCTGTTCCATTAAACTCATCGTGCCAGATTAATTTCATGCCATCTACTTCCTGTTTCGGATCAGTCATATCCGGCTGAGTAGGATCAATCTGTGGCAATTGGAACATCAGCATCAAAGTGTTCACCACTTCATTCACCTTATAAGATGATGAATTTACAATCTGTATGGGAAGAACAAAAATGGCGTTTTCATTTTCAGCACGCACAGGATCTTTCAATAATTTTTCACGATGAATTGTGACATCCACCGGAGCAGACTGAACCTCTCCTGCTTTCAAAGTTATCTGAGTGGAGGACAATTGATAATAAGAATCATCCATCAACAATGCATTTTTATATACATCATACTTACCGCCATTACCAGATAAACTAATAGCTTTAGCCAAAGAGTCCTTCGCTATAACTATATCTGCCGTACAATCTTGTGAAGCCGTTTGATTCTGATACAAAGAGACAGTCAATTTTATAACTGCATCTGTAACCTGCTCTTCCTTTAATGTATACAGTTGGTTACATGCGCTTCCATCCCACTTTTCAGTAGCTTGAGACAGGGCCAGCCATTGATAGTCTGTATTATATTTCTCATCCTCTCCGCAGCCTGTCGCAAGTAGGCCAGCAGCAAATAATGCGGTTATCGCTTTTATTCCTAAAAATCTCATAAAACAATACGATTAATCTAATTCAACAGTTTCCGGATCATAAACATCAAGTTCAACATCATAAAATTTAAATTCCGCCATGTGGAAATAAGAACTATTCTGTGTAGTAGAAGTCACATTGAAACGGAAGTGAGTAAACGGTTTACCCGCATCTACATACTCTGTCGTAACATGTGCTCCTGAAGAGGCTGCAAATCCACTCAATGTTTCCACTGTTTCCCAATCGTTTCCATCATTGCTTATCTGAAGTTCAGCTACAGTAGGGAAACCATCTGAGTTTCCAACCACACGATCCCACCATTCCAATGCAAAAATTTGATGTTCTTCATTGAAATCAATCTGAATGTAATGAGGCAACGGAATCTGAGGACTACTCCAACGAGTATGGAAGAAGTCATTGGTATTGCCGTTTACCAAATTAGCAATCGGACCTTCTGAAGGTTCTTGTGCATTTGTACTCAACTGGTTTCCAGATAATTTTACTTCCTTTCTGCTCTCTGTCACCACTACAGGAGCAATACCAGATTGAGCTTTAATGGATTTTATCTCTCCACCTTCATTGTTTGCATTAAAAGTCTGGTAAAATATTTCATAGTCACCAAATCGGGCACGAGTATCATCAATCACCAATTCAAAAGTTCCTTTTGAAACCACCTTATAAATTGTTTCTTTTGATAAAGGGTCATTATACCAAATCTTCATATAAGAAAATTGAGCATTCTCCGGCACATTCCAGGTCAAATGTATTTGACCTGGTAATGCTTCTGAAGTAATCTCCTCTACCGTTGTTGGAGTTCCCATATACCCCTGCGGCTCAAAGGTCTCCAACTTATCATCACATCCTGTTCCTATGCAAGCAACAATAAATGCTGCCATTATATATCTAAGTTTCATAAGTTATTTGTCTTTAAATAAAACAATAATCAATTATTCCATCCTGGGTTCTGAGACAAATTAGGATTCTTACGGATTTCACTATCCGGTATCGGGAACAGATACATTTTATCATCCCAATAACGTGCCTTCGTGACACGGGTATAAGTATAAGTATCCCCATTCTTAGTAATCTGCATTTCTACCAGATTCTTCTGAGAGTCCCCATCCTTCCAGCGACGGATATCCCAAAAGCGATGTCCTTCAAATGCCAATTCCACCATACGTTCGCGACGGTATTTCGTTACAAATTCATCTGCAGACATTTCAGTTGGAAAATCAGGCATTCGCACATCCGAACGATTACGAACCACATTTACGGCCTCTCTCGCAGACATAGGGAATTCAGCACTTGTCCCATCAGAAGAACCTAAATAGTTAAACACAGCTTCCGCATAATTCAAATAAAATTCTCCCAAACGGTAAGTTACCCAACTATGTCTTTTGCCACCACTACTAGTAGAAGCACTGATATCAATCGTTCCATCCAGATATTTTTTCAAGTAATATCCGGTAGGAGTAGCTCCCGCAATCGGCAATGCGTTACGTCCGCCTACATAAAGTTCCAAAGGAGTAGGATTTGTATTCGGCCATTTATCTCCATTAACTGCGATAGTCATTGCCAAACGTGGGTCACGGCCTCGATAGGGGTCAGAAGAATCATATCCACTTCCCTCTTCATTCCATGCCTTACCCGTGGCTTGCATCTCATACGCATCTACCAGGTTCTGAGACGGGCAGTTCCCTGAATTACCGTTTTCCATACCCATCGGGAAGTTCGTACGTTCAGGAGAATCTGTATCACCTACACGGCGAACATAAATCATTTCTTTCGCTTTATAATTATCTGTTCCCCAAATCTCAGAATATTTTCCAAGCTGGATTCCATTAGCTGCACAGAAATCAATCACGGCTTTATTGGCCTCGGCAGCCTGTTTCCACAAGTTTTTATCATTCGAAGCATTAAACAACGGACTTGCCCAATACAACAACGTACGTGCCTTCAGGGCCAGAACTGCTTGTTTGGTAATACGTCCCGTTTCTGGATTCGTGCCATTGGCCGCATCATTTTCCAGTTTTGTATAGTCTACCGGAAGTTCATCAGCTATTTCATCACATTCCTTCACAATGAAATCAAACACATCAGCCACCGGAGTGCGACTTACTTGATTCGCCTCATCCTCTGTCATTACCTTCGTAATCAAGGGTACATCTCCATAAGCACGGGCCAAATTAAAATAAAAATACGCACGCAAGAAGCGAACTTCATATTGATAGCGATTGAAACGCTTCATTTCTGCCTCGTAGTTTTTATCCTGTTTCAACTCTGAAAAATCTGCATTCTTAGATTCTTCCAAATAAAAGTTTGCCTTACGAATTCCTTCGAAGCTCCATCTGCTATAAGCGTTCGTCGGACTCCAACGACCATCTGTATAGCCAAGTACAGAAGACCAGCTCCACGCATATTCAGCTTCATCACAAGCAGAACAAAGTGATCCGTCTGCCGGAAGGTCTGAATCCAGATAGCTATAAATATTTGTTACCACAGCCCCCGTACGACCAAAATCCGTAAAGACATAACTTTTATCATAAGTTGTATATTCATGATAATCCAAATCTGCACAGGAAGCCATCAAAGACATACAAGCCAATCCAAATAATATCTTTTTAAGTTTCATAGTTTTTTACTTTGCAATTAATATTAAAGAATTAGAAACCTACTGAAAGGCCCACGTTAATAGAACGAGTAGTCGGAATACCATTACCCAATGATTCCGGGTCAATCTGATTAATATGATCCCAGCAGAACAAATCAACACCCCTTACGTATAGTTTGGCTGTATTCAAATGCCATTTACTAATCAACTCATGAGGGAATTTATAATATACCTCACAATTACGTAATTTCAGGAAAGAGCCATTCTCCAACCAAACAGTACTGCTCTGTTGGTTATTTTGAACTGTTTCTGTAGACAAACGTGGATAACGGGCATTCGGATTTTCAGGAGTCCAACGATTTTCATAATAATACTGAGAAATCGTATTTCCATTCGTCAACGGAAGATAAAGTCCCGTCAAAGTAGTCCATGAAGTATAATGTCCTACCCCTTGGAAAGCCAAACTAAATCCGATACCTTTCCATTCTGCTCCTAGCGTAAAGCCATAATAGATTTCCGGGACGCTTGAATTATAACCCAATGCAACCTGGTCAAATTCATTGATTACTCCATCACCGTTCTGGTCTTTATATTTAATATCTCCAGGACTCACCTCACCAAACTGCTGAGATGGACTATTATCAATATCAGCCTGATCAATGAAATAACCAATTGCCTGATATCCGAAAATCTGTCCAACAGGCTTTCCTGTACTATACAAATAATCATAGGCACGAGGCTCTTCCAACTGTTCTTTTATAATATTCTTAGTGAAACTGAAATTACCACCTACATTGAAACGGAAATCACCCCATTTCTTTGTATAATCAGCACCAATTTCAACCCCTTTGCTATCTACAATTCCGGCATTCGCATAAGAACTAGAAGTTCCTAATGCTGCCGAATTCTTACCAGCCGTAGAAACCCATATATCCTGACGTCTTTCATAGAATCCGTCAACCATCAATGTAAGTCCGCTAAATAAAGTTGCATCTACACCCACATTATATTTATAGGCTTTTTCTGTGGTTCCATTCAAAGAAGGCAATGTTCCTTCTTGCCAAGCGCCACCATTACCAAAGTTATCCTGAATAGGATATCCTCCACCACTACCATTCATGGTGGTATTCCAATATCCGTTATAAGGAATATTGTCCGTATTGATAATACCGAAAGAAGCACGCAGTTTCATGAAATTCAACCAAGATGAGTCTTTCAGAAAATCTTCATTGGTAAGGTTCCATGCCAAGCCCACTGTAGGCGACAAATGCCATTGCTTACCTGTTTCCAGCAAATTAGATGCAGAAGCTACTAACGCAAAATCCAAGAAGTAACGATCTTTCAATCCATAATGTGTATACCAAGACCAGTTACAATGATACAACGTAGAGTTGATGTTCACATTGTTATCATACTTGTAAGTATACATCAATGTAGAATAAATTTTGTGATCACCGAACTGGCGGTTCCAGTCTACATTCGCCATAAAGTTGAAAGAACGATACTGCCAGTCCAACTTACTACCTCCTGCCATTTCAGTGTCCTTACCGGCTTCATAGTCACTAAAGTTGCTAGGTTCTCCATTCTCCCATCCAATGACAGAAGTACTACCATATTTGTATTCCATCGTATGATCTTCCCAATATGAAGCAACCTTGTCATAGCCCATACGGAAAGAAGCCCCTAATCCTTTTGTAATAGAAGACAAATCCTGTCTCAATGTCATGTCGGCCCACAAGCCCAAAGTATGTCCCTTCGAATATCCTCTGGCCTGAGTCAAAGCTACAGGGTTAGCCCAACCGGTCCATGTGGCATTACCACCCCACAAACCACTTTCTGTACGAATCGGGAAAGCTGCAGCAGGAGTTGTATAAAGTTTTCCAATCAAATCATCAGACCCCAATCCTGGACGACTGAACTCATTCAAAGTTCCCATAATATTTACCTGCAACTTTGTTGTAGAAGTCAGGTCAATATCCAAGTTACTACGTAAATTTGCCTTTGAATATTTCTCTTGAGTAGAAAAACCTTCATTCGAATTTGCATTATTGATAAAGCCACGGCCATTCTGCAAGTTCAACATCGTAAAATAACGCATCTTAGAGGAACCACCACGGAAGGTTAATGTCGCAATATCCGATTTTCCTCTTTCACGGTACACTTCATCCCACCAATCAATATTAGGATAATAATAAGGATATTTACCGCTTTTGAAAGCATTCAATTCATTCTGAGTATAGCGTGCAGATTTTCCATCATTGGCCAAGGCCTCATTCATTGCATTGGCATACGTATATGCATCCGCCATCTGAGGCAAACGATTCTGATAAGTAAAGCCGTGATCGTAAGAGAAGTTAATCTCACGAGATTTATATTTTCCTCTCTTAGTTACAATATTCAATACACCATTGATACCTTTATATCCATATAAAGCTACCGCAGCTGCATCCTTCAATACCGTTACAGATTCTACCTCTTCAGGTGTCAAATAACGCAATACATTGTATGCATTGTCACGTTCCAAACCATCCACTACGATTAAAATTCCATTATTTCCATTCAAGGTCTTCTGTCCACGGATAAACATGGAAGGAATCTGTTCCCACATCACACCTGTAGATTGCATGGTTGTCAAACCTGCTAAATTTCCATACATGGAATTTCCTAATGTATAGGAAGAACGATTGTCTATCTTGTCACTATATACCGTAGCTGCAGCTCCTGTAGATTCGGCAAATGTCTGATTCAGATTAAAGCCATAATTTACTTTTTCCGTAGACAAGTCCATCACAATCGTCATTTTCTTTCCCAACTCTACATTCACCGTTTTTACTGCATCCGTAGGAGTCAGAATTTGCAGTTTATCATCTTTCAAAACTGAAATCGTAAATTTTCCAGTAGCATCAGTGGACACCATAGATGCAGGCACACCTACTACTGAAACAGCAGCTCCCGACACAGGATTACCAGCTTTATCTATTACAAAACCAGTTACATCAACTGCTTCTTGAGCCATAGCATGCATGCTCATGCAGGCAAGCGTAGTCAAAGCTAATATTTGTTTCTTCATCGTCTTTCTGTCTTTGTTAATTAAAAATCAGCATTACCATCCTGGATTCTGAACCAGTCCGTATCCCTTATTTACTTCACTTACCGGGAAGGCAGACAAATACCATTTGCTGCTAAAGTTGCTCCACCATGAGCGAGCAGAGTTTGAAATCTGGAATTCTGTATACTTGAACTTTGTTGGGAAAGGGCCTCTGTCTGCACTCGGTTTATCAGACCAAGAACCTGTTCCACCATCTGCACGCTCAATCAACAAGCCATGCAACGGACGAGTAAACAAATCGGCACGTTTGTATCGAATCATATCAAAGAAACGCACATCTTCCAATCCCAGTTCACAGGCACGTTCATTTAAGATAGCCTCCAACAGCACATTCGCATCTTCCATATTTTTCCCTGGATTAGATTCCACCAATCCTTTCAATCCCACACGGGCACGGACCTTGTCAACTTGCGCAATGGCATCTGCAGGACGATTGTTCTTCAACAAAGCTTCTGCATAGATTAAATATACCTCAGCCAAACGCAAATAAGGCCATTCCAGATAATTTCCAGCAAGACTACCCTTTCCTTCTTTGTAGAACTTATACAAGCCGAATCCAGTTGCATATACTCCTGTTTCTGTAGCTGTACTGTTTGCATTTTCACGACCTCCATTCCACAATTCTACAGATCGTCCGGCCCATTTAGCTCCATTTACAAGAATTGTCTCATACAACCGTGGGTCACGAGTCGGCTTATTGTAATCGTTTTCTTCAAAAAACATTTTGTTTTCGGCTACTGCCTTATCAAAATCAAATGGTGTACCATCTGACATTGGGAACATCTCCATATATTCCAGTGTTGGAGTATATCCTCCATTAGGAACCCATTCACCCCAGTAATACCACCAGTCCCAATTGTATTTACCAATGATACGGGTAGAAATTAACAACTCTGTATTGTCTCTGGTGAAATAAGCTTTATTAAAGGCACTACGGTAATCGTCACAAGTAGTACCTGAGGCTTGTGCCAGTTCATAATGACCTTTTTCAGCCAAAGTGGTAAAGAATTCTTCACAGGCCTGCAAACACTGGCTCCATAATTCAGCCTTATAACCTCCATACCATACCAAGTTTTGTGTTACAGCCTCTTGAGGAGCTTCTGTGCAATAAGGTTCATTATCATTAAACAACGGACTTGCAGCAAACAGCAAAATTTTACATTTCAATCCCATTGCAGCGGCCTGAGTCATACGTCCCTGCCAGTTGGATTCACCGTCTGCAGTCACATCCCATGGCAACACCTCTTTTGCCTCATCCAGTAAACGAATCATAAATTTTACGGTTTCTTCTACAGTTGCACGAGGCACCTCATATTCATTGGCTGTTGCAAAACTTTGTTCCACAATTGGCAGCCCACCAAAGTGACGGAACATATCAAAATAACGAGAAGCAATAATAACTTTTGCTTCACCTTTCAAACGCTCCTTCTCAGAAGCTTCCATGTCGGGCACACGGTCTACATTTTCAATGAAAATCCAGGCCTGACGTATTGCCTGCCAAGTTTCTTCTTTTGTAAACCCAAAGCGTGTTTCCGAAGTATTATCTTCATTTACAGCCGTATAAGTACCAGAATAATAATGACGGTTCAATCCATCCCATGAGTTATGGCTATGGAAACAATCCGACAGACATTCAAACATGCCGGTGTTCATTTTTCCATCCACATCATTCCAGTTAGTAGCCAGCCCGTAATACAATTTACTGTAAGTATTCCACAAAAACCGACGGGCATAATCGGCTTTGCCAAAAATAGAATCCTGTGTAACGGCTACACTAGGCGCCTTTTCCAGAAAGCTATCTCCAAATTTTATTTCATCAACACATGACGTGGCCGTTGTAGCCCCGACAAATGCCATTATAAACCATTTTCCAAAATGTCTCATAGATTATAAGTTTTAGAATCCAACCTTCAAACCAAGATTAACAACACGGGTAAGCGGATAATTGGGTCGGTCACTCTGACGAGATTCCGGGTCGCCCCACATGAAACTTGTAATAGTAAACAAGTTATATGCACTTACATAAAGTCTGCACTGATCCATCTTCAACTTCTTCATGAAAGGCAAACTGAAATTATAACCCACTTCCAAACTCTTCAAACGCAGGTAACTGGCATTGCACAAATACAAATCCGATCCACGATAGTTATTTGCTGCAGCCAATTTAGAGATACGAGGGAATTTTGCTGTATAAGTATCTTCGGATGAACGCCAAGTATTTTCATACTGGTAAAGAAGCAAACCTTTGTTTTGTGTATTACCCAAAGGTTGTCTAAATTCAGACAACAAACGGTCTACATTCCATGCCCCTGTAAACTGTGCTGAGAAGTCCCATCCTTTCCAACTGAATCCGATGTTCAAACCAGCTGTATATTCCGGTGTATCAGTAAAACTCAAATCACGGCTTGAGTCATCTCCATCAATCACACCATCTTTATTCAAGTCCACGAAAACAGCATCACCAGGTTTCAAAGTTAATCCATGGTCTGCGATAGGAACACCAAACTCAGCCAAATATCTTGCATCCGCTGTCTCGTCGTAGAATCCCCAGAATTTATAGATTGAACGAGAGCCGATGGTACGCCCTGTTTCATACATCCAATCTTCATTCTGTTTCACTTCATTCTTGTAGACAATCTTGTTACGCGCAAATGAGATATTGAAATTAGCCCAGTAACGGAATTCATCCCCAATCTTGTCATTCCATTTTAACTGTACTTCATAACCTTTGTTCTCGGTTTTACCTACATTCATAATCGGCAACGTCATACCCAGAATACCTGGCATGTAATCTGGTGTAGTAAGAATATCTCTACGATTCTCCTTAAACCAGTCGACCGAAACGCTTAAACGGTCATTAAAGACAGAAAAATCAATACCATAATTCTGTTTTACCGCTTTTTCCCATGTCACATCTGCATTTGATTTTGTGGCTTCGTATGCACCTGGCTGAGCACTTCCAGCATTCGTTCCGAAATAATAGCCATCACCACCTAATACATATGCATCTGGCAAATACAAGAATCGGTTGTTTCCATTATTGTCATTACCAACCATACCCACAGAAGCGCGAAGTTTCAAATAGCTCACAACTTTTTTCAACGGTTTAAAGAAAGATTCTTCACTGACAATCCAACCAACGGATCCTGCGGGGAAGAAACCATAACGCTTACCCGGTGCAAAGTTCTCAGAACCATTATAACCGGCATTGAATTCAGCCATATAACGAGTCTTCCAATCATAAGTCACACGACCTACAAATCCAACGTATGCAGAAGGGATATCATCATAAGTTCCTCCTGGATAATAACGTTTAGACTGGTTATACAACAACAATCCCGTTACATTATGATCGCCAAACTTACGGCTATAATTTAAAGCTGCCTCCATATACCAGTCACGTGACTTTCCTTCTCCATTGGTATTCCGAGAATAAGACAGCTGCGAATCTGAACCGTTTTTACGATAAGCGATAGAACCATCCTCCTGTATTACAGGCGTATAAGTAGCAATAGAAGAGCTGGCTACTTTTTGTGTCCAATAACTTGAGTTATAAGATCCCTTAATCTTGAATGAGAGTCCTTTAGTAATGAAATCCAGTTTTTGATCCAATACCAAGTCAACGTTCAATACATTGGTTGTAGTCGTACGGAAACCTTTTCCATAATAAGAATCCAATCCATCTACTCCGGTAAACGGTAAATAATCCGCATTCGACACAATACGCTTTCCATCAATCAAACCTGCTCCCGCAAATGGAACCGCCCAATATAATTTACGGAACAACTGGTTTTGATCTTCTCCAGATTCAGGGGTACGTTTTGTTTCGATACGACCTCCAATATTTACAGAAATCAATGTGGTTTTTGTCGCATCAAAGTCCAAATTCGCACGATAGTTATAACGTTTATAGTTAAAGTTAAAGTCATCCGATGCAGCCAACTGCTTAAACATACCATCCTGTGTAAACATACCAGCAGAAACGAAATAACGCATTCTATCCGTACCACCTGAAATGTTCACATTATGCTGTGACTGGAAAGAAGCATCATTCATACAGTAATCCAGCCAGTTTATATCAGGATAAAGAATTGGATCGGTGTGATCACGGAATTTGGCAAGTTGTTCGTCAGAAAAAGTTGGTACACCTCCATCATTTACCATCATATCATTATAATATGAGGCATACTGATAAGAATTTGCAAACGTCAACTGCTTAGTCATCAAGTTCACACCAGCTGAAGTAGAGAATGAAATCTTGGCTTTTCCTTCAGAACCACGTTTAGTCGTAATCAAAATTACACCATTCGCACCACGCACACCAAACACAGCCGTAGCAGAGGCATCCTTCAATACCGTAATACTTTCTACTTCATTCGGGTCAATCTGCGAGAAATCACGTTCCACACCATCTACCTGAATCAACGGAGCTGCATTGTTCCATGTGGCAATACCACGTACATACAAATCAGCCGCATCAGCTCCTGGTTCACCTGAATACTGAACAGAAGAAATACCTGTCACCTGACCAGACAATACATTTGACAATGAAGCTGCCGGAGTCTTCAACAAATCTTCTCCTTTCATAGAAGAAATAGCACCCGTCACAGATACCTTCTTTTGAGAACCATAGGCTACGACTTCTACCTCACCCAACATCTGAGAATCGTCTTCCAAAACAACTTTCAGCTCTTTATTTGCACTGAAACGAGTTATTACCTGATCTTTGTACCCAATAAAAGAAATTTTTATTTTTCCCCCTTTAGGGACAGATAAAGAGAAACGCCCGTCAAAATCGGTAATCGTACCGATAGAGGTTCCTTCCACAATGACATTTGCACCAATTATGGCCTCTCCCGAATTGTCTACAACCACACCATTTATCGTTTGATGTTGTTGTACTGCGGAAATCCCTTCCACAGAAGGTTCCGCCATTAATGTAATCGGAGAAAATGCCATAAAACCAGTGAATGCTACCCAAGCTTTCCACCCAGAAATGTTTCGTAATGAATCTGATTTCATCGTTTTTCTCTGTTTAAAATTTAAGGATTAAATTATCTCATGCAGTGCAGGCCATTGCTCTATTTTATTTTTTTAATGTAAAACTTGAGTAATTAACCTACGGATGCAAAAGTATAAAATACATATAACAGAGAACAACAAAAATTAATCATTAGACATATAAAAATTATTCATCTTATACTCATATATCAATTGCTTATTTTTTATAAATCACTAATAATCAAATAATTATAAATACCATTTTTTTTACCTTATGAAGACTCTACTTTAATGACAGAATAAAAAGAACATATTTCGACAAAGAGGAAATTAATTTTGAACATATTATTTCTTAAAACAATAAAAATAGGGTTCACATACTCACGTATATGAACCCTACAATTTCATTTTTCTTACCTATGAAATACATAATAAAAGAGCCCCCAATCTCTTAAAACAAATCCCACGTACGGATTTCGTCTTTCCATTGATGATCTTTCGGGAACGGTTTTTCACCCCATGCCCGCACGCTGGTCCATTCCTGAGGTGCATCAGTCCAAAAAGGATGGGAAGCTGGAAGTCCCAACGGAAGGAAAGCCAGAGAAGTCATATACAGGCTTCCGTTATTGGTGTACCAGTCGGCTACATTCGGCTGGCGACCGGTAAAACCGATGGTCAGGAAACCGCCTTCATTAAAATTATGACCGGTAGCAAACATACGCTTCATCACGGCAGTCAAGGCACAACGTACCTGCGCCCCTGTCACCCCTGCCGGAAGTTCCTGATACCAGGCCATCAGGGCCAATGGCTGCATGGTAGCCATACGGTACGGAATAGAACGACCGAATACAGGGAAAGTTCCCTCCGGCGAAATGAAACGTTCCAATATCAGACTGTATTTCTGGGCACGCTTCAACGCGCGGTCATAATATTTTCCGTAGTCAATCCGGCTGCGCACTTTGGCATCCTTCATGGCCTGGAGCGTCTCCAGGTACATAGGATGGAACACGTAACTGCTGTAATAATCGAACGCAAAAGAAGGACCGTCTGAGTACCATCCGTCGCCGGTGTACCACTCTTCCACTTTACGGATGGCAGAATTTACCCGATATTCATCGAACGATGCACCCGCCTTGGCCAGGAAACTTTCAATGGTAGACGAGAAAAGCAGCCAGTTGGTATAGGGAGGGTCGATGCGACGCAGCTGCTGGAATTCCTCGATATAGCGTTTCTTAGTGGTTTCATCCAACGGCATCCACAGCTGGTCGTAGGCACGGAGGAAACTTTCGGCCACATACGCACCGTCTACCAGCGTCTGTCCTTCCTGACGCCACAGCAGATAATCCGGACTCTGCGGGTCCACGGCGTTGGCGTAACTCTTCAACGCCCACTCACGCAGTTCCTTGCGCATCTTGCCTTCTTCCGTATTGTCATCCGGCAAAGTGAGCCAGGGAGCGATACCAGCCATCAGGCGTCCGAAGGTCTCCATGTAAGCCACTTTCTTGTTACGTCCGTCCCAGGTAGGGCTGACTTCCAGCTGCATGTTCTTCTGCAATTCTCCTTTGGCCATGTTACGCAATATCGGAGCCGCCATCTGATAAGCCAGTTTGCACCAGTAGGCACGGTCGGCAACCTGAGGAGCTTCCAGATAACGTACATATTCACAGGCTGCCAACAAAAATGCTCCTACCCCGAAATTTGCCGTAGAGTTGGCGTTAATCACTTGTCCGGGAATGGCCTTTTCACCAATCGGCTGCACATAGCCCACCGTACCATCTTTCTGAAGTGCTTTCTTTGACAAATAGTTCCATGCCTTCTCCACTACCGGCATGTATGTATCTTTTCCTAAATACCCATTATTGATTCCCCATAAAAATCCGTATGTAAACAGCGCCGTACCACTGGTTTCCGGTCCTGGGGCAAAATCCGGGTCCATCATGCTGCGGGTCCAATAACCTTCCGGCTGCTGAATGGCAGCTACGGCCTTCGCCATTTTCTGAAACTTCTCCACAAAGAACGAATGATGCTTGTATTCTTCCGGCATATCTTTCAACACCTTAGCCAGTCCAGCCAGCACCCAGGCATCTCCTCTGGCCCAAAAATCTTTCTTTCCGCTGGCTGTTTTATGCTTCGGATAGATGTATTTCGCATCACGATAATACAGGTTTTCGTCCTTGTCGAACATGATGCTGTCGGAATATTGCAGATACGCATACAATTTATCCAAGTACAGCGTATTGTGCGTCACCTTATACAGTTTGGTCATCACCGGCATGGCCATGTAGAGCGCGTCGCTCCACCACCAGTAATCGTTCTGTGAGGTACTCATCTGATATTCCATTACCTCACGGGCACGGCGGATTTTCCAATCCTCCGGAGCCAGGTTGTATAAATCCACATACGTCTGGAAACAAATCTGATAGTCGCCAAAAAGTACATATTCATCTGATTCCCCGTAGGAGTATTTCCATTCTGAACGGTTGTCACTCTTGGCTCCTTTCCACTGATTGTAGTTTGCCCATGTTTCCGAATAAGTGCGGTACGTCTCGTTTCCAGTCAAAAAATAAGCTTCCATGTTTCCCGTGTGATACACGGCATTGTCCCAGAACGAACGTACTTCCGGTGAATTTTCAGCCTGCCAGTGCTGGTTTACCTTGTCAATCATCTTGCGGACCTGACCCGCTTCGGAGTCCTTAGCCCCCGCTGATCCTGACCATATACCCAACGCACAAGCCAATAAAAGTTTACATACTTGTTTCATAGTTTTATCTTGAGATTAGTTTATTTCCAATACATAAACCGGGGTGGCAGCTGAATCCTTCACTTTCTCGCCGTCTCCCTGATGGGTTTCCTGCACAAACACATGCAGCTTCTTCTGTGTTTTCCACAGTTCCGTATCACAACTGGGTTCCCAGGCATCCACGGAAAAATCGGTCAGGTCTTTCACCTGCCATTCGCCCGACTTCACATCCTCTGTATAAGCCACTGAAACCTTGCTTCCCCGCTCCGCATCACGGAACACGAAATAAGCCTTTCCTTTATCCACCGCAATGCGCGGACGCGAAATCGGAATCATCTTCGTTCCCCCGCCTTTCAAGGTAAATCCTTGTGACCGGTTCATTATCTGACGGTTCTGCCAGCCTTTACCATCGTTCCAAACTAATCGGTATTGAGGCACCTCGCTGTCCGCATCCCTCCAATAAGTCACAATATAAGGATGTCCTTCCGCATCGGTACTCATACTGGTCTGGTTAATCAGTTCCCTGTTTTGCGGAATGTAACAAGCATATTCCGCATTGTCTTTCCGGATAGGAAGCGTATATCTCTCGCCGGTCGACTTATACCACGTCTTTCCTTCATCGGGAGAATATGCATAGCAAAGGTCGTGGTTGGTTTCCACCATCCACGTTTCACGCCACACCCACGACAGATGAATCACTCCGGCCTCATCCATATACAGCTGCCAGTAGGCATTCCGCTGGTTTTCCCCATCAATCAGGATATCCTGCACACGCGACCACTTGCGGCTTTTCAAATCATAACGGTTCAACACCAGATTGCCCCTTCCAGATGCTCCCGAACGATAGGCAAACAGCAAATCGCCGCTGGGCATCCGATAGAATTCCGGATAAGTCACATCATCCTCGTCGTTTCCGGTCATCGGCTCTTTTTCTCCCAAGGTCAGTGCTCCGGGAGCCGTACTCCGACAATAATTCAATTTGTGCCCATGGTGGTCAAAAGAAAGATGCAGATAGCCGTCTCCGTCTACCATCATGCTGATGACATTGTGTGCGTCGGCCACGTTTCCTTTATACTGGCTACGATGCAACGTCCAGTTCTCCATACCCAAAGCACGTTTACCTACCACCAGATAACCGTCCGCATCATAATAAGATATGTATTGCGTACCCTTGTCCGTCACCAGCGGGCTGTTCCGGAATACGGTCGTATTGACTGAGGTCGAGCTATATCCGTCACCCACCTTTACCAAACGTTGTGCGGCAAGAGTTCCCAAAAATAAAATGCCTATCAAACATAAAAAAATGCGCTTCATAGTTTACATATTAAGTACAGTTACAAAAATAGGCTTTTCACATCAAAAGAAGGGATAAAAATTTCGTCAAGGAAAGAAGAAAAACAAGCAAGTAACAATATCATCCATTTTTTGGACGAATTATTCTATGTCTCTGCATACTGATTTTCAGAATAGACAAAAGTCCACACCCAAGAGGTCTCCTCTCGGACATGGACTTTTATCAAAATAAATAATTCTTTATTACAAACTGGCCGGAAGCTCACTCAGCTTCATACTGTTGGAGCCTTTTACCAAGATACAACATTCTAGCAAGGGATGGGCTGCCAGCAGGGCTTCCACTTCCTTCACATCCTTATAATGCTCGAAGGAAGAGACAGTGCTTCCAAATTCCGGACCAACCAGCATTACCCGTTCAAATCCGCATTCTTTCAGGAAATCAACCACCTTTTGGTGTTCCTCGTGACTTCCTTCTCCGAGTTCCTTCATGTCGCCCAAAATTGCTACCTTGTGCGCTGCTTCCATCTGACGGAAGTTTTCCAACGCCGCCATCATACTGGTAGGATTGGCATTGTATGCATCCACAATCAAGGTATTGGAAGCGGTATGTACCAGCTGCGAGCGATTGTTCTGTGGCACATACGAAGACAGTGCGTGACAGATTTTTGTATCCTCCACTCCGAAATAACGACCAATGGCTACAGCCGCCAAGGCATTGTCGCCTACATATTTTCCTACTACAATGCTATCTACAGTGTTATACAACTGTTGTGCAATATTTCCAAGTAACATCGGAATT
>ENA-OPNI01000128-OPNI01000128.1-human-gut-metagenome-genome-assembly--contig:-NODE-128-length-26728-cov-2.328459_pt1 | contig 26728 bp, 29 predicted proteins | sample MGYA00241538_ERZ501773 | MGnify/ENA primary metagenome ERZ501773 (study PRJEB25962, sample SAMEA2042556) | human gut metagenome | biome: human gut; feature: human-associated habitat; material: faeces...
TTTTTTAGAATTTTTATATCTTCTTTGTAATGCATTCTTGCTATTCAGAATATGTGAAGAAAATATGCACAATAAAATCAGCATTCCGATGAAGTTATTTTATATTATAGTATTTATAGAATTATTAACTATATTTTTTAATTTACTTAAATTTTTAGTGTGCAAAATTAAATATAAGCCAAATTCAGAACTTTCAAATTCGCAATGTAATAAATTTCATATAAATGTTTTAATTCCTTGTTATAAAGAAATAAACGTAATAAAGAAAACTTTAGAACATTTTAAAAAGATTATCACTGGTATAGAGAACATTGATATTTATATTATTACAACTGAAAAAGAAAAAACTGAAAATATTTCAGTTCAAACTACCTATGAGTATTTATTAGGTTTAGAAATTTTCAATGAGCCACACTTTCATATACTAAATTACCCTAAAATATCTGGAATAATGGCTGATCAATTAAACTATGGTATTCTTGAAATATTAAAAGAGCAAACCTTATCAACAGATAAAATTTACTTTTCAGTTTATAATGCTGATAGTCATCCTGATAATTCAACTTTTATAGAGCTTTCCAATAAAATTAAACAAAATCATTTTCCAAAAATAATTCAACAATATAGTAATTATTTCCTTAATTACTATTCTCAAAACTTTATAATGAAAGGTTTTTCTATATATCAAACTGCATTTGAATTTAGAAATGGTTTAATAAATACTAATGTTTCTCCTCTGCTTTATTCTCATGTAGTTGGACATGGATTAACTATTAGAGCAGATTACATTACGAGTATCAACGGCTTTAACTCTAATTTTTGGTGTGAAGACATATATCTTACAGGGTTAATACATAATAGTAGCGAAAAAATATTATCTTTAAGTTCCTTAGATAATGCTGAAAATCCAGATAAGTTAAAGGTTCAAATTATTCAAAATGCTGTATGGTTTAAAACATCATCTCACCATTTAAGTATTTTAAAAGATATAAAAAAACATTATAAAATCTCTCTAAATGGATTTATTTGGCTATGTCACGAATTGCGAGCATCTATCATTTGGATGCTTATGCCAATGTTTTTAATTTATACATTTATATATCCTATAATGACAAGAAATTATATTTCTTTATCATTAGCAATGTGTACTTATTTGATTTTTGTTTTTACAAATTATTTATTAAATTTAATTGTAATAAATAGAAAAAGATTTTTTAAATATATTAAGGATTACTTTTCAATATGTTTAGCTGTCTTATTTACTGGAATTGGTCCACTATATTCTTTATTCTTAAAAGAAAAAATTAAAACAGAAAGATAAATAGATGATAATATTTGACATCTATTTATCTTTCTTTAGTATATACTTTTTATTATATTCCCCAATTTTGTATTATTTCTTTATTAATATTTAAATTGCCATATCCCATCCCTAACTTTCTGTCCTTCTTTTTTTCGCCATGGCAATCTGAACCACCAGACATTAATAACCCTCTATGCATACAATATTTCTCAAGAGTTTCAATCTGTTTGTCTGTAAATGAGCTATGATAAACCTCTACTCCATCTAACAAATTTCTATCAATCATCTTATTAAGATATGAAATATGGTCATCTAATTGATATTTATATAAATGTGCTAAAAATATCTTTCCACTGTGTTCATGAATAAACTGGTTAAAAAATTCTAGTGTTGGCATTTGCTTACTAAAATCTCTGTATAATGGAAAATTTTTATCTGCTGTGCAAGTTCTAAAAAATATTTTTTTATCTTTCCATTGTTCTTCTGTAAAAAATTTCTTGTTTTCTTCAAATTTAATTATACTATAATAAATAATATCTACAGGATATTCTGTGTCTGGATTATATTTTAAATCTTTTTCTATTTTTATACCTTTTTTATTACAAATCTTTACTAAATCTTTGAATTCTTCTATCAACCTATTTTTATTTTTTTCTGGTGTATAATAATTTTCTAGCCATTCTTGAATAGGATATAAATCAAAATTATATGCTAACACTTCAATTTTTATTCCATCAAATGTACAATTTAACTCCGCTCCTCTAATAAGTTTTCCTTTAAAAATATTTTTTAATTCTTTATTATTTTCAATTTCAATATATGATTTTGCAGTATCATGATCTGTTATAGAAAAAAATTCTAATCCTAATTCTTCAGCTTTAGTTAATAATTCTTTTGTAGTCCATGTTCCATCTGAATTTGTTGTATGTGAATGTAAATCAATCATCATCTCTCTCCATTTCTCTGTCTTCCAATTTTAATAACTGGTAAACACTTTCTAAAACATCTTGTTCAGTCATATAATTAGTATCTATCAAGTGTATTTTATCTCTATTTGCTGGAATACATAATTTACTAAAAAATTCTATTTGCCTATTTATTAAACTAGTTTCTATCCAATCATTTTCAGATAATTTTTGTCCTCTTTTAATTTGCCTAGTTTTATTTCTTCTCACTATTTCCTCACTATTTGCTTGTAACCAAATATATTCATCTGGCAGCCTTATTCCATTTTTGCTTGTTATTGCAATAAATTTTTTATATAGTTTCTCTGCATTTTCATAAATTCCATCCCATCTTTTTATGTATTCAAAAGAATACGCTACAGATAGAATTTCTAATATACCTCTATCCATAAAAATATCTTTGCCTTGTTTAGCTAATTTATTTGCTTCTATTAATCTATCTAACTCCAATTTAAAAAAGAATTTTTGATTTTCTTTTTCCTCTTTTGCGTTTCTAGGAATACCTGGAATTTCCGGATATTTTTCATGATGAATTTTTGCAAACAAACTTGCCCCTGGAATAATAGCAATATTTCGAATATTTCTTTCTATATTTTCACACAATGTTGTTTTTCCAGCATTTGATGTTCCATCAATTACAATTATTCTCCCCATTCTATGCTCCTAAATTTCTTTTAACATTTTCTCTAATTCTTCTAGGTTTCTTGCTATTTTAAAATTCATACATCCTTCTATCATTAAATTATCATCTCCTGTGTAATCTAAGGCCCTTGTATCTGTTTTAAATCCAATTGACTTTATCCCCCAAGCATAAGCCATTCCTAATTCTACGCAACCTCCTTCGTCTGGTACTCTTCCATTTAAATCAAAAATCAATAAGTCAGACTTTTTTATACATTCTACATCACCTTCAAATATTTTTTTATTAATTTCTAATTTATTACTGTCATTTATCATGTCATATGCTAGTCCTGATTCATCTTGTGGTAAATACACCTCATAGCCTCTGTTTTCTAGCCATTGTTTCATTTCTGCATTTTTCTTTAATTCCATATCATTAAATAATGGTGCTGCATAATAAATTTTCATAAGAATGTTCCTTTCTAAAAAATTTTATATTTTTGTTCATTATCAAAAGTATCTATATTTTCTTTCCTTTTAATAAATCCAACAACTTTATATGTAACAGGTGTTAAAATAACCTCTAATAATACTTTTAAAACATAGGTATCAATAGTTAAAAATAAAATTGTTTTCAAATCTAAACTTCCTATAAATACAGTTGGTATAAATATAATTGTATCTAATCCCTCTCCTATTAAAGTAGATCCAATAGTTCTTAAGGCTAGATATTTTCCTTTAGTCTTTACCTTCATTTTTGACATTACTATTGAGTTTGCAAAATTTCCAACCAAAAATGAAATAAAAGATGCAACTAAAATTCGTGGTGTACTTCCCAAAACATTTACCAACTCATCTTGTATCTCAAATTTTTCACTTGCTGGCAATAAAATTGTAATTCTAAAAATTATAATCATTAATATATTGCAAAAAAATGAAAGCCAGATTATAAGTTTTGATTTATTAAATCCATAGACTTCTGTAAATACATCATTTAAAATATATGTAATTGGAAAAAGTATATCTCCCGCTGTAAATATCAATCCTAATATACTCACAGTCTTAACAGTAATTATATTTGAAACTAGTAGACAAGAAATATTTATAGCACATAAAATAATAAAAATCTTTGAATAGTTTTCTTTCTTCATTTTATTTTTCTCACAACCTCCCTATCAATTATTTTAACATACTCTGAGTCAAATCCACGACTCACAAAAAAACTTCTTCCATAATTTGCATCAAGTAAATCAAATATTACAAACTGTATTTTTAAATTTAAGTATAAAGCTATCGATAATCTATGTGCTCCATCTATAATCTCTCCATTTTTAGTTACTGGAATAATTGTTTTACCTATTCCGATAGATTTAATATTATCAATTAAATCATTAAAGTTTCGGATAAAATCTTTTGGGCTATTTTTTCTGCCATCAGGTTCTGTAAAATTATTAAAGCTCTTTATATGGTTTAAATAAATTTCTTTTGCTAAATCATAACTATTTTTGGTAATATAAGCTTGTACATAGTAGTATTTAATAAATACATCATATCTATATTTGCTAATTAAATTAATTGGCATAGTTTCAAAGATTCTTATCCTATTTCTTTTTGGCAATAGCAAAAATATATAATTGTTGTCTATCAATTTATTTAATTCTTTATAAGAAATCGTTTTTAAATACTTGCTGTTTTTTATAGGAATCCCTTGCAAATTTTTATTGTTATCTATTAATTTTTCAAATTTAATTTTTCCCATTCCTTCTATTTCAATCTCATTATTCATACTTTTTTCTCATTCTATAAATTTTCTATTTTTCATCATATTATCATATTTTTTATAGAATTGCAAATTTTTCCATTTTTGATTTTATTAATATTACGCCACATTTAGAAACTTTTATAATTGATAGACATTTTTTCATTTATTTTTTACTATACTCCCTTCCCCATCTATGTGTAAAATTCTCCCTGTATGAATTATTGTTTTTTCTCTAATATCCAAACTATTTTTTAATGATTGTTCTCTCATTTTTATTCTTCTTGCAACATCTTCCTCTACTGCCCTCAAGTGGCTTTCAACTTGAGAACTTTCTATTAATTCTAAATCATCCACATTGCTATCTGCCTGAATTCTAACTGTTAAACCGTTTAAGTATAGCTATATTTCCTCTCTGAGTTTTTAAAATTCTCTCAACTATAAAATATATATCTTTTCCATAGGAAATTCTTCCCACAATATCTCCTTTTTTTATTTTCTTCATATCATTTCTTCCCTTCTATACATATAGGGTTATGATATTTTATGTCGAATTTTGCAAAAATGTGATTCTGAACAAAAGACTTGTATAATTTTTTTTCTAGTGATATAATTTGAGAATAATAAAAACTTAGTTAGGAGGATTAATTTATGAACGTACCATTTAAGAAGGCAAATATTTTATTGCCAAAAAATACAGAAATGGAAAAGTGGGCAGTTGTAGCTTGTGATCAATACACTTCAGAACCTGAATATTGGAAAGAAGTCGAAAATATTGTTGGAGATGCTCCTTCAACATTAAAAATCATTTTACCAGAAATTTATTTAGAACAAGATAATGTTCAAGAAAGAATTGCAAATATAAATAAAGAAATGGACCATTTACTTTCTACTGACTTTTTCAAAACTTTAGATAATTCTTTAATTTACTTAGAAAGAACTGGTGCAGATGGAAAAGTAAGAAAAGGTCTTATTGGTATGGTAGACCTAGAAGATTATTCTTATGAAAAAGGTTCTCAATCTTTAATTAGAGCAACTGAGGGAACTGTTTTAGAAAGAATTCCACCTAGAGTAAGAGTTAGAGAAAATGCTAGCTTAGAATTACCTCATGTTATGCTTTTAATTGATGATGAGAAAAAAGAAATTATTGAAGGTTTAACAGATAAAGTAACTAGCGAAGATGTTGTTTATGATTTTGATTTAATGCAAAATGGTGGACATGTTAAAGGTTATAAAGTTCCAGAAAACTTAATGGATGGAATTTTCAAAGGATTAGAAGAACTTGCTGATAAAGATAATTTTGAAGCTAAATATAATGTTAAAGATAAAGGTGTTTTATTATTCTCTGTTGGAGATGGTAACCATTCTTTAGCAACTGCAAAAGCTTGTTATGAAAACTTAAAGAAAACTATGTCTGAGGAAGAAGCTAAAAATAGCCTTGCAAGATATGCTTTAGTAGAAGTTGTTAACTTACATAGTGACGCATTAGAGTTTGAACCAATTCACAGAGTTGTATTTGGTGTTGAACCTGCAAAAATGATTGAAGAATTTGAAAAATATTATGATGTTTCAAGAACTCCTGGTGAAGGACAAAAAGTTGAATATGTTTATGAAGGAAAAAATGAAACTTTATACATTAAAAATCCAAAATCAAATTTAGCTGTTGGTTCTTTACAAATGTTTATTGATGCATATATTAAAGAACATGGTGGAAAAGTCGACTATATTCATGGTGATGATGTTACTAAAGAACTTGGCAGCAAACCAGGAAATATAGGTTTTTTACTACCTCCTATGGCTAAAACAGAGCTTTTCAAAACTGTAATTCTTGATGGTGCTTTACCTCGTAAAACATTCTCAATGGGACACAGCTATGATAAGAGATATTACCTAGAGGCTAGAAAGATTAAATAATTTAAAAAGGATGTAGCATTTTACTACATCCTTTTATTTTAAATATTTTTTATATTCTTCTTTTGGAATATTATAAATGTTGGTACTAGCATTATTACCATATATATTACTATTATTGCAATTGAAAATGGTAATGTTATTCCCTCAAATGTTGGTATTCCTCCCCAAAAATATTCTGTTAAATTCCAGTTTGGTGTAACAAAATATTTAATCCAATTTAGTTTTAAGTTCAATGCTAGCATATTGATAACTGAACTTCCCATATATCCTAACAATGAAATAGTTATTGCTAATGCTGAGTTTGTAAATATTGTGCTAAATGCAAATGCAAGAGTCATAAGTAAAATATACATTGGTGCCTTTCCTAGTGCTTGCATAGCTAAATATTGTATTGTATTTATATGTTTTACATTATTTATTGTGTGGTCATAAATTATAGTTGGATTTCTAAAACTATCAAATCCTTGTATTAACCCACCTACTACAAATTGCATTAAAAGAACTAGTAGTATAACTATAATGGCAACAATTATGCTGGTTATAAATTTAGATGCCAAAATTGTACTTCTTTTATATGGTTTAATTAAAAGTAATTTTATTGTTCCTTTATTAAATTCCTCACTTACTATTACTCCTGCTGTCATCATGAACATTACAATTAGAAATATTTCATATTCGCCAAATACATCTAACATTATTCCTTTTGCATTGGTTTTATCACATACTGTAGTTCCATTCTCAATATCATATTTATTTATTGCTGCTGTTTCTTTTGCTTCATAATATTGTTTCTTAGCATCATAATTTTGTTCTATTTCTCCGAATTCATAATCTCTAATATTTTGCATTGCTACTCTATAATTATTTAAACAATCATTTTTATAATCATTTCCATAAGGAATATCTTTTTCTAGTCTCCATGAAGCTATTTGTCTGCTTATTTCTAGCCCTCTTATTTGATTTTGAATTTCTTTTATTTCTAATTTATTAGTAGTTTTTTCTTGCATTTCTTTTGCATCTTTTATTTTAGATTCTTTATCTTTTAGTTCTTCTTCTGCAAAATATCTCCAGTCATTTGTATCTAGTCTTTTTACATATTCGTCATGTTTTGCTTTTACCGCTTTTAATTCATCATTATTTTTTTCTTGATATGTAAAATAATTTATCTCTGTAATACATCCTCTCATTTCTGATTGTATTATTTGAGCCTGCCAACTTTTTTCACCATATTTTTTTACTAACTGGTATACTTCTAATTCAGTTTTATATTGTGCATACATATCTTTATCTTTTTCGGGATCAAGAGTTTTTAATTGTTCTCTATAAAAACTAATTTCTTCTTCTATGTAATCATAGTACGAATTTCCAAAGTCAAGTTTATATAGAACATTTGTAAGAATGATAAAAGCAAGTGTAACTAATAAAGTAATTAATAAACTTTTCTTTTTAAATATTTTCTTTAATTCATTTTGGATTAAACTAATCAATTGTATTACCTCCTGTCTTTTTCAAAAATGCATCTTCTAATGATAATTTTTCTTCATTGACTTCATACACCTTAATATTGTTTTCTATCAATATTTTTATTATATTTGGAACTTGCTCTCTTTCAGAAATTATAGTAAATTCATCTTTTTCCTTTATTTCAGTTGGTACTGATATTATTTCAGTTATTTTCTCTGTGTTATCTACTACAATTTTGTAGTGTGCCTCACCAGTAGACTTTATTGCCGAAATATCATTTGTTTCAACTACTTCTCCATTTTGGATAATACAAACTTTATTACAAAGAGTTTCCATTTCAGCCAAATTATGACTTGAAATAAAAATTGCCATTCCTTGTTTTGCAAGTTTTTTTAATAAGTCTCTCATTTCTTTTATGCCTTCTGGGTCTAATCCATTTGTTGGCTCATCTAAAACTAATAAATTAGGTTTGTGTAATATAGCTTGTGCTACGCCTAATCTTTGCCTCATTCCTAGTGAATATTTAGATACTTTATCATTTATACGATTTTCTAATTTTACTAGCTTTACAACCTCCATTATTCTTTCTTTTGTAATGCCTTTATACATATTTGCAACTAGTTTTAGGTTTTCATATCCTGTTAAATACATATACAAGTCTGGGTTTTCAATAATTGCTCCTACTCTTCTTATAGCTTTAGTAAAGTCCTTTTTTATGTCATATCCATTTATATTAACCTCTCCACTTGTAATTCCTTGAAGTCCTAATATTAGTTTAATTGTTGTAGTTTTTCCTGCTCCATTTGGTCCTATAAAGCCTAAAATATCACCTTCATTTACCTCTAAAGAAACCCCTTTTAAGATTTCTTTTTTACCTATTTTTTTATGTAGGTCTTTGCATTTTAATATTGTTTCTGCCATATTAAAAAATCTCCCTTTCATTATTTTACAAGAACATTTTACCATTAGATTATTAAGAAAACTAGTAATATTTTATTAAAATTTTATTAAGAAATTTTTATTCATAATGCTCTCTATATAAGAATACAATTAAACAAAAGTATTCTTATGGGGGTTTTCTTTATGGTTGGAGTTTCAATTGAGGAAAGAGCTATTACTTTAGCTCGCTATATTATAGATTCAAAAGATACAGTTAGAGGTGCTGCTAAAAAATTTGGCGTTAGCAAAAGTACTGTTCATAAAGATGTTAGTGAAAGATTACTTAAGATAAACCCTAATCTAGCTCATCAAGTACGAGAAATATTAGATGAAAATAAAGCTGAAAGACATATTCGTGGTGGTATGGCAACCAAATTAAAGTATAGTCATGAAAAAATCTCCTAGTATTCTAGGAGATTTTTATATTAGTTATTAAAGTTGTTGTTTCTTCTTTGTGCTTTTTTTGCTTTTCTGCATTCTGGGCATCTTTGAGGTTCATTTGTAAAACCTTTTTCAGCATAAAATTGTTGTTCACCTTCTGTGAAAACAAATTCAGCACCACAATCTTTACATGTTAAAGTTTTGTCTGCCATTATAGTTTCCTCCTTGTTAATTTTGATATTTAATATTTTGACATATAAAACCTTTCTAATATCAATATCAAGAAGGAATAGTATTTACAAAATAATTAAATTCATTTAGACTTTTTCAAGCCATTTGTATTTTAGCACATAAGTAAAAATAAAACAATAGAAAAAAATTATTTTTTAATGTATGTTTTTATATTTTCTTTTCATAATATTATTAATACTGGTTTTTAATTACTTGTTAATTTTTACTCTTAGGTGTCTGTTAAGTTTGCTAATAAAATGCTATATATTACATATAAATAAGGTTATGGAGGAGATTTTATAATGGCACTAGATTATAATATTATTGGTGAAAGATTAAAAAAAGCAAGAATTGATAAAAATATGACTCAAGAAAAACTAGCTGAACAAATAGACGTTTCTGTTGCATTTTTAAGTAGAGTTGAAAGAGGAACCTCTCATATAAATCTAAAAAGATTAACTCAGATTTGTGAAATCTTAGGAGTTTCTGAAGGTTCTATACTAAATGGTGTATCAAGCAATTCTGATAACTACCTTGCTTCTGAATTTAATAATATTTTAAATTCAGTGTCTAGTGATAAACAAAAACTAATTTACAAAATTGCTAAAGTTATTAGTGAAGAAGAATAATTTAATTTATTTAACAAATACTAAACAGTGTAAATAATTACACTGTTTTTATTATTATTTTTTGGATTTTATGTAAAAATATGTTGATAAAAATGTTATTTTATAATATAATTAATTGACTATTATCTTTTTACAAGATTAGTAGTTTTGTCACGCGTAAAAGAAAAAATTTATATTTTTTCTATACAATAAATTTTATTTATACAAGGAGGTTTTTATGAAATTTAAACAATGGGAAGGATTTCATAAACAAGGTGAATGGACAAAAGAAATAGATGTTAGAGGTTTCATTCAATCAAATTATACACCTTATGAGGGCGATGATAGCTTTTTAAAGGGTGCAACAGAAAAAACTCAAAAGCTATGGAACAATGTTACAGACTTATATGCAAAAGAAAGAGAAAATGGAGATGTTTTAGACGTTGATGTTAAAACTCCATCTGGAATAAATGCTTATGCTCCTGGCTATATAAATAAAGAGCTTGAAGAGATTGTTGGTCTTCAAACAGATGCCCCATTAAAAAGAGCAATTATGCCAAATGGTGGTATTAGAATAGTTGAAAAATCTTGCGAAAGTTATGGTTATAAAGTTGATGAAAATATTGAATACATTTATCACAACTTAAGAAGAACACATAATGATGGTGTTTTTGCTGTATACACACCAGAAATAAGAGCTGCTAGAAGTTCTCACTTAATCACAGGTCTACCTGATGGATATGGTCGTGGAAGAATTATTGGTGATTATAGAAGAGTTGCCTTATACGGTGTTGATGTTTTAATTAAAGAAAAACAAGAAGAATTTGCTTTATTAGATTCTGATGAAATGACTGATGAATTAATTCGTCAAAGAGAAGAAATGCATGATCAAATTGCTGCATTAAACGAATTAAAAGCAATGGCTGCAAGTTATGGATATGATATTTCTGAGCCTGCTTCAAATGCAAAAGAAGCTATTCAATGGTTATATTTTGGATATTTAGCTGCTGTTAAAGATCAAAACGGTGCTGCTATGAGTTTAGGTAGGACATCTACATTCTTAGATATATATATTGAAAGAGATATGAAAAATGGCACTTTAACAGAAGAACAAGCTCAAGAGTTAATTGATCAATTTGTTATAAAATTAAGATTAGTTCGTTTCTTAAGAGCTCCTGAATATAATTCACTATTTACTGGTGACCCTGTTTGGGTAACTGAAAGTATTGGTGGTATGGGTATTGATGGAAGAACATTAGTAACAAAAAACTCTTTTAGAATGTTACACACATTAATAAACCTAGGACCTGCTCCTGAGCCAAACTTAACTGTATTATGGTCTAAAAATTTACCTGAAGGATTCAAAAAATTCTGTGCTGATATTTCTATTAAAACTTCATCTATTCAATATGAAAATGATGATTTAATGAGAGTTACTTTAGGTGATGATTATGGTATTGCATGCTGTGTATCAGCTATGAAAATTGGTAAACAAATGCAATTCTTTGGTGCAAGAGCAAACTTAGCAAAAGCACTTCTATATGCTATTAATGGTGGTAAAGATGAAAAATCTGGAAAACAAGTTACTCCAGAATTTGCCCCTATCACTTCAGAATATTTAGATTATGACGAAGTTATGAGAAAATTTGATAATATGATGGAATATTTGGCTAAAACATATATTAAAGCTTTAAATATGATTCATTACATGCATGACAAATATTCTTATGAAGCATTAGAAATGGCTTTACATGATAAAGAAAGAGACATTTTAAGAACAATGGCTTGTGGTATAGCTGGTTTATCAGTTGTTGCTGATTCTTTATCTGCAATAAAATATGCAAAAGTTAAGGTAATTAGAGATGAAACTGGATTAGCTGTTGATTATACAGTTGAAGGTAATTTCCCTAAATACGGAAATGATGATGATAGAGTTGATGAGATTGCTGTTAATATTGTAAAATCATTTATGAAAAAATTAGAAAAACATCATACTTACAAAAATTCAAGAGCAACATTATCAATTTTAACTATTACTTCAAATGTAGTATATGGTAAAAATACTGGTAATACTCCTGATGGAAGAAGAGACGGCGAACCATTTGGACCTGGTGCAAACCCATTACATGGTAGAGATATAAATGGAGCTTTAGCTGTTATGAATACAATTGCTAAACTTCCTTATGAATATTCTGAAGATGGTATTTCATATACATTTTCTATTACACCAGCTACTCTTGGAAAAGATGAAGATTCAAAGGTAAATAACTTAGTAAGTATGTTAGATGGTTTCTTTGTTCAAACAGGACATCATATAAATGTTAACGTATTTGATAGAGATCTATTACTTGATGCAATGGATCATCCTGAAAAATATCCACAATTAACAATTCGTGTTTCTGGATATGCTGTTAACTTTATAAAATTAACTAGAGAACAACAATTAGAAGTAATTCACAGAACAATACATGAAAAAATTTAGTTTTTGTGCATAAAATATGTTTTCTTCTGTCTTGCTGTCGTCGTTCGTGGGCAAGCCTCCGAGCTAAACGCGGTTCTTGGCTCACTCCTTCAACTGCGTGACAGGTGCGAAAACATATTTTTATGCTACTAAATATAAATTTTAGGAGGAAATATGAAAGGTAGAATACACTCATTTGAATCTTTTGGAACAGTTGACGGACCTGGTATAAGGTTCATAATTTTCATGCAAGGATGCAATTTGCAGTGTAAGTTTTGCCAAAATAGAGATACTTGGGATGTTTGTGGCGGTATGGAATATTCTGTTCCAGAATTATTAGCAAAAATTGAAAGATATAAAAGTTATTTTGTACCTTCTGGCGGTGGTGTTACAATTAGTGGTGGAGAACCATTAGCTCAACAAGATTTTTTAATAGAACTTTTAACTGCTTTAAAAGCTGGTGGTATTCATACAGCTATTGATACCGCTGGAAACTTTGATATAACAGATAAAATAAAACAAATAATTAATTTAGCAGATTTATTTTTATTAGATATAAAATGTATAAATGATGATATTTGTAAATATCTAACTAGTGTTTCCAATAAAAAAGAATTGGCTTTTGCAGAATATTTAAGCAGTATAAATAAACCAATGTGGATTAGACAAGTATTAGTTCCTGGAATTACAGATAAAGAAGAAGATTTACTTAAATTAAAAGATTTTATACATAGTTTAAGTTCTGTTCAAAAAGTTGAAATTCTTCCTTATCATGATTTAGGTCGTTTCAAATGGGAAGAATTAGGCTTAAAATATGAGCTTGACGGTGTTTCTCCTGCTACTCCAGAGGACGTATCAAGAGCAAAGAAAATATTAGGTTTGTAAAGAAAAAACTGAAGTGGTTTTGCCACTTCAGTTTTATTCTTTTATTCTCTTTTTTAATCCAAATGTTATGAAATATATCAAACCTGATATTAGTACAATCATCGGACCTGTTGGTATGTTCCAATAATATGAAATAATTAAGCCTGTGATTCCTGAAAATAATGAAAATATTACAGCAAACAAATGATATGTTCTCATATTTCTTGCCACATTTCTACTAGAGGCTGCTGGTAATATAAGTAATGAATTTATTAGTAAAATACCAATAAATCTAATTGAAATCATTACAATTATAGCTATTAACACTGCAAACACATTATCAATTGTTTTTGTATTTACTCCCCTGCTTCTTGCCAATGTTGTATTTATACTTGTTACATTTAATTTATTAAATGTAAAGTACCAAAATGCAATTACAGCAATAAATGCTAAAAATAAGTATAATATTTCTGTATTACTAATGCTTAATATATCTCCCACTAAATAGCTTGAATATTTATTGAAGTTTCCACTTTGTGCTAACATTGCAAGTCCTAGTGCTATTGCTATTGATGAAAATACACTTATTATTGTATCTGCTCCGTAGTTTGTTTTGTTTTTTACATAGTTTAATAACAATGCAAATATTACAGCAAATAATATCATTGAAATATTCATATTTGATATTCCTAAAACCATTCCTAATGCAATTCCTGTTAAGGCCGAATGTCCTAATGCATCTGAGAAAAATGCCATTTTGTTGTTTACTATCATAGTACCCAAAATAGCAAATACTGGTGTTACTAAAATAATTGCAATTAGTGCATTTTTCATAAATGCATAATCTATAAATTCAAATGGTATTAGTGCTTCTAATATACTATATATTACTCCCATTATATATTCTCCTCTTATATTTCTCCAAAATAGCTTTTAAATTCTAAGCTTTCAAATACTTCTTCTGGTGTTCCCTCTTTCACAACCTGTTTGTCTAATAAAATTACTCTATCAGCATATTTTTTAACTAAATCCAAATCATGTGATACAAGTAAAATTGACATATCATATTTTGTTTTTAATTCATTTACTAATTGATAAAAATCTCTTGTTCCATTTTTGTCAATTCCTGATACTGGTTCATCTAATATTAATAGATTTGGTGTTGGCTTTGTTGCTATTGCAAGTAATACTCTTTGTAATTCTCCACCAGATAAGTCTCCTATACTTTTATCTATTAACTTTTCTGCTCCAAATATTTTTAGCTGTTCTTTTATTTCACTATATATCTTTTTATCCTTTTTCAAAAATACTGGTATATGGCAAATGCATGATGCAAATAGGTCATATACTGTTGTTGGCATGTGTTTTTCTATATTTATAGTTTGTGGCACATACCCTATTTTTATTCTTTTTGCAATATTATCTTTCATATCAACAAAGCTAATATTCCCTGTATGTTCCACTTCCCCTAAAATAGCTTTTAATAGTGTAGATTTTCCTGCACCATTTCTTCCTATTATTACAGTCAATTCTCCACAATGCACATGAATATTTACATCTTTTAATACTTGTTCTTTTCCAAATTTTACACTTATGTTATTTATTTTTGTGCAGTGTAATCCACATGCCCCTTTTCCACTCATTTTTTTACTCCTATTTTGCTAAATTTTTCAATCACTTTATTTTTTCATTGTATCTAAAACTAAAAAATTTGCTTCTAATTTATCTATATAAGCATTGTCATTTATTTCTCCTGTTAGTCCTGAATCTAGTTTATATATTTTTGCTCCTGTTTCATTTGCTAATGTTTCAGCATTTTTTATATTGTCATCTTTATCTACTACAATAATTTTTATGTTTTCATTTTTCATCTTTTCAATCAAATTTTTTAGTGTTTCTGCTGACATTGTACTTTCTTCATGATTTGTTTCTACTTGTGTTACTTGCATTTTAAGTTCTTTTAATAAATATTCTAGTCCTTCATTTAAACAAATGACTTTTTCTCCATTTAATTTTTGAAGCTCACTTTCATATTTTTGTTTTTCTTGATTTATTTTTTGTAAATAATTTTCGCAATTTGCTTTATATTTTTCAGCATTTTTACTGTCATATTTACACAATTTTTGGCATATTGTTTCAACTTGTTTTGTGTAATTTTCTATGCTTGTCCAAATATGAGGATTTGTCTCATTTTCATCTTGTATTTTATCAGAAACATTTATACTGCTGTCTATTATTTTTAAATTTGGATATGTTGAAATTATTTTGTCCATAAAGTTTTCTAAGCCTAATCCATTTTGAATATATATATTAGCTTTTTCTATTTTCTTCATATCTGTAGTAGATATTGTATAGTCATGCAAGCATCCAACATTTGCTTCTGACATATTTAAAAGTTCCACATCAGGTATATCTCTTGTAATATTTGCTGTCATAATATAAATAGGATAAAATGATGTTACAATCTTTAAATTGTCATCTTCAACCACTTCTTTTTTATTAGTTGATGTCCAAATTGCTAGTCCTATTGCAATTACTAGTATTAAAGTTATTATTAAAAATTTTTTATTCAAAATACTTACCTCTCAAATCATTAATAATTCTGTAATATAATAACATATTATTGCACTTTTTTCAACATTCATACAACAAAAGAAAAAGGCATTTATGCCTTTTATTCTTTCAATTTATTCACAACTTCTTTATAGTCTGTAGCATTAATAATTGCACTTCCAGATACTAATATATTTGCTCCTGCTTCTTTTACAATTTCAGCATTTTCTATATTAATTCCTCCATCAGCTTCAATATCAACTTCTAAGTTATTCTCATCAATATATTTTTTTATCTCTTTTATTTTTTGTATTGTATTAGGTAATAACTTTTGTCCCCCTTCTCCTGGTTCAACTGTCATTATTAATACTAAATGCACAAATGGTAAATATTCATAAATTTCTTCTACTTTTGTATCAGGCTTAATTGAAATACCTACTCTTATATTATTTTCTTTTAACAATTTAATCCATTTAAATACTTCTTCTTTATTTTTAGCTGTTTCTAAATGAAATGTTATTATATTTGGATCAAATATTGCAAAACTTTTTATATAGCTTTCTACATCTTCTACCATTAAATGAACATCTAATGGCAAATTTGAAATTTGATTTAAATATTCACTAAATTCTAACATTTTATTTGTTGTATCATTTTTAACAAATTTTCCATCCATTACATCTATATGAAAATAGCTTATTCCGGATGTTTCTAAATTATATAAAGTTTGAATTGCTTTGTCATCTTTTACATTTAATATTGAAACTGATACTTCTACCATTTTTCTTTACCTCTTATCTCATTATTAATTTTACATTTATGATAGCAATATAATACTTTTACCATTATGATAAATTATTATAAATTTTTACATAGTTTTCATATCTTTGTGGAGAAATTTTGCCAGATTCTAAAGCTTTTTTTATTCCACAGTTTTCTTCTTTTATATGACTACAACCTTGAAATTCACATTTTTCTAAATAAGGTACAAACTCAACAAAATAATGACATAAATCTTCCTTTGGTATTTCATTTATTTCATAAGTTGAAAATCCAGGTGTATCTGCTATATATGAGTTTTCTTTATATTTATATAAAGTAGTACTTGTTGTAGTATTTTTTCCTCTTTGATTTTTATCACTAATATTTCCCTCTTGTGTTAGCTCTTGCTTAAATATTGAGTTTATCAATGTTGATTTTCCTACTCCTGAATTTCCTGCAAAAGCAGTAATTTCTCCATTAAGTAAATCTCTTATTTCTTCTATATTTATTCCTTCTTTTGCATTTGTTTGTATTACTCTATATCCTATATTTTTATATAACTCAAAAATTTTATCTATTTCTTTTTTATCTTCCAAATCAACTTTATTTAAAACAATTGTTGCTTTTAGTCCCATAAATTCTGCAAATATTAACTGCTTATCTAATAATAATAAATCTGGATTCGGCATTTTCATAGATACTACTAAAATAATTTGTGTTAAATTTGACATTCTTGGTCTTTTTAATTCATTTTTTCGATGAAGAATTTGTTCTATTACACCTTCTTGCTTTTCAGAATTTGTAATTGTAAATTCAACTTTGTCCCCAACTAATAGATTAATTTTTTCTTTTTTAAATTTTCCTCTTGCCAAACATTTATATATTTTTTCATTTTCTTCTACCAGATATGTATTTGTACTAGTACATATAATTATTCCTTTTTGCATTTATTCTCCTTAATATTACATATAGCATTTTTTAATTAAAGGACACATCTTTAATAATTCATTCTTAAGATGTGCCCTTTAAAGTAACATTAGTCTATTGTAAGTACTGGATCATCAACAGATAAATCAAATTGTTTTGTAATTTTCTTTATCTCATTTACCCATACTTTTACAGTCACTGTTCCTTTTCCTGAAATTTCTGATATTATCTCTGTTTCATCTTTTCTGTTTGAGTCACTATATACAGTCTCATCATTTACAGTAATTTTTACTTTTACCGTTGGATCTATTTCATTTCCGTTTTCATCTTTTTTAATTTCAGCGTCTCCACCAAGTAAAGATTTTAGATTTAATCTTACAATTCCAATCTTTATTTCTTCTATTTTATTTATAGTAATAGTTACTCTAGTTTTTTCTTCAACTGTTGTTCCTGCTTCAATACTTTGTTTTAAAACTTTTCCAGTTGGTTTAGACATATCTTCTTCATAAGCAACTATAATTGTTAAATCAGCTAATTTCTTCCTTGCTTCTTCCTCTGTGTCACCAATTACATAAGGCATAGCAATTTCTTTTAATCCTGTTCCTATACTAACATATAGTTTTACTGTTTCACCTACTTTTATGTCTTTTCCTTCATCAACTTCTTGTTTTATGACATATTCTTTTTCTACTGTTTTACTTGCTTCTTCAACTCTTTCAACATTTAAATGTAGTTCATCTCTTAGTTGTCTTTCTGCATCTTCATACTTCATTCCAACAACTTTAATCATTTTAACTGTTTCAGGGCCTTTGCTGATTTTTACTTTAACTATACTGTTTTCTTTTACTGTTGACCCTTCAGCGTATGGTGGATCTTGTGAAATTATTTTTCCAATTTCAACTTCGTCATCAAATACTTCTTCAGTTTCTAAAGTTAATTTTCCCTTTCCTATTGTTGCTTTTGCTTCATCTAATGTTTGACCAACAAAATTAGGTAAATCTATATCATTAGGAATGCCTGCTTTTAATATTGCTTGAACTCCAAAAAATCCAAGTAATGGAATTAATATTACTAATAATACAGCAATAACTGATATCCATACCTTCTTAGCTGTTGGATGTTCTTCAAAATATCTAGCCAATTTTCCCTTTGGTTTTGATTTGCTTTCCTTTTTAATGTCAACTTTTGGCTCTTCTCCTAAAACTGGAATTCTTTGTGTATACTGTAATCTTTCTGCATTACTTTTTACAAATTCACCTTCTGGATCTTTTAGTGCCATACTTAAATCTTTTAGCATTTCAGTTGCACTTTGATATCTTGCACTTGCTTCTTTTTCCATTGCTTTCATTATAATTTTGTTCACAGCATAAGGAATAGATGGATTAAATTTTATTGGTTCTACTGGTTTTTCTTGCATGTGTTTTAATGCAATTGATACCGGAGTATCCGCATCAAAAGGCACTCTACCTGTTAACATTTCATACATTACAACTCCTAATGAGTAGATGTCTGATTTTGCATCTGTATATCCACCTCTAGCATGTTCTGGTGAAAAGTAATGTACTGATCCAATTGTTGTCCCAAATGCAGTAATTGTTGAATTTGAAACAGCTTTTGCTATTCCAAAATCTGTTACCTTTGCAATTCCATCTTCAGTAATTATAATATTATGTGGTTTAATATCTCTATGAACTATATTGTTTTTATGTGCTGTTTCTAAAGCTGAAGCTACCTGAATTGCAATATTTATAGACCATTTCCATGGTAATACTCCATCTTCATTTATAATTTCTTTTAAAGTCTTTCCTTGTACAAGTTCCATAACAATATAATAAATATTTTCTTCATGTCCTACGTCAAATATTGATACAATATTTGGATGTGTAAGGCTTGCAGCAGCTTGAGCCTCTGTATTAAATCTTCTAATAAATTCCTCATCTGTTGTAAATTCTTCTCTTAACACTTTAACAGCTACATATCTTTTTAAAATGTTACATTTTGCTTTATATACGGTAGCCATGCCACCTTCACCAATTTTTTCAAGTATTTCATATCTATTTCCTATTACTTTACCCACTAAATTCATATATTTCTCTCCCCTATATTATAGTTATAACAGTTATGTTGTCATAACCACCAGCATCATTTGCTAAACTTACTAAAATCTCTGGTGCCTTTTCTTTGTTTTCTTCTACTACTTCATATATTTTACTTTCCTGTATCATATTTGTCAAACCATCTGAGCACATTAAAAATATATCGTTTTTTTCTACATTTCTTGCTCTTATATCAGGTTCTACATAAGATGTACAACCTAGAGCTTTTAATAACATGTTCTTTTTAGGATGATGCTCTGCTTCTTCTCTTGTGATTTTTTTATCTTCTACTAATTGTTGAACATAACTATGGTCTTTAGTAATCTTACGCCCTATTTGTTCTCTAATAAGATATACTCTACTGTCTCCGCACATGTCCTATATATATCTTATTATTATATATGAAACACACATCTAAAGTAGTACCCATACCCTGTAAGTTTTCATCTTTTTTTGATTCCTCATAAACCACAAAATTGGCATATTCTATAGCATCTTTTATTAGCTTTAAAATTGCTTCTTTTTCATGTTCAATTTTGTCAAAGTTGTTTTGTATATAATTCTTAGTTGTTTCTGTTGCTAGCCTACTTGCTATTTCTCCTCCATTATATCCGCCCATTCCATCTGCTAGAATATATATTTGTAAATCATTTTCTGAAGAAGGAATATAATAATAATCCTGATTCATTTCTCTTGCTTTGCCAACATCAGTTTTAGCAAAACCTCTCATTCATTATCCTCCTGTTTTTTTAATTTTTTTCTTCTCAATTGACCACATGCTGCATCAATGTCACTTCCAAGCTCTCTTCTAATTGTTGCAACAATTCCATGGTCGTTTAAATAATCTCTAAACTTTATAATGTTATCATTACTACTTTTTGTAAATTTACCATTTTCAATTTTATTAATTGGTATTAAATTTACATGGCAAAGCATGCCTTTTAATAAGTTAACCAATGCTTTTGCATCTTGCAAATTATCATTGTTATCTTTTGCCAAAGCATATTCAAAAGAAATTCTCTTATTAGTTTTTTCAATATAATACTTACATGCTTTCATTAATTCTTCTATTGAATATAAATTATTTACCGGCATCATAGCACTTCTTTTTTTATCGTCTGTTGCATGTAATGAAATTGATAATGTACATTGTAATTCTTCATTAGCAAAATCATAAATTCTAGGTACCAAACCTGAAGTTGAAACACTAATATGTCTTGCACCTATATTTAATCCTTTTTGATTATTTATAATTCTAATTGCATGCATTACATTATCATAATTGTCAAATGGTTCACCAATACCCATAAATACTATATTTGAAATATGTTCTCCAATATCTTGCTCTACTGCTAATATTTGCTCAACTATCTCTCCTGCAGTAAGTCCTCTAACAAATGCTATTCCTGTCGATGCACAAAATTTACATCCCATTTTACATCCAATTTGAGATGATACACATATTGTTTTTCCATGATGATATTCCATTAGTACTGTTTCTATTGCATTTCCGTCTAGCACATCAAATAAATACTTTTTAGTTCCATCTGATGATTCTTGTTTACTAAGTATTTCAAAATTACACATTGTATAATTTTGTTTTAGTTTTTCTCTTAATTCCAATGATAAGTTTGTCATATCATCAAAACTTTTCACTTTTTCCACATAAAGCCAATTAAAGATTTGCTCTGCTCTATATCCTTTTTCTCCCACGGAAATAAGTTCTTGTTTTAATTCATCTAAGTTATATTCTTTTATATTTTTCATTAAATTTTCCTTTTTGTTTACATTAATACATTTTATTTATACCATAATATATATTTTTTTTCAATATATTATTCTAAAAAAAGAAAAGGTCTGCTTTTTCAAGCAGACCTCCCCTTGCTTAGAAACTATATTTGTCCAATTTTTTTCAACCCATAGTTTTGAACTTCTGTAGTCTAATGTTATATGCTTCAAATATTTCATTTTCATAAGCCAATTTAGGATTTTCCACTCCCATAATTTTCAATAATTCTACCATAAAGTGTGGATTTAATACTAAAAATGGGCCAATTATATAAGTTGCAAAAAAATTATTTTTATGTATTCCCTCTAGTTTTGTTGATTCATTTATTCCAATTCCCATGTCGGCTTTTATAAAATAGTCAGACTCATTATTGCCATATAGCATAGTAAATTGACTTTTAAATCCAAGAATTTCTATATCTTTATATTTACCTAAAAAGTAACTATTGTGTCTATGTAACATATCTCTTTTTGCATATACATCAAATATTTTTAATGCTTCTATTTTGCTTCCATCATCGTTTTCAATGTAGTTTCCAAGTATTTCTATGCTATTACCTGTAAATAAAAATAATTGATTTTTTTCTATTTTTTCTTTAATTTTTTCTGTATAAGGTTTTAATTTTTGAATTGCTATTTCTTGTGAACGTTCAGATAAAGTTCCCATATATACTAATGAAATATCATCTTGATCAATGAATTTTGGTTTTTCATTTATTGAAGTTTCAATTATTTCCGCTTCTGGTATGCATTTTTCAAGATATTTCATATTTCCCATATCTCCATTTAAGTTGCAAAATTCAGGGTATAAAATTTCAATTTTCATTAACGATAATTTCTCCTTTCAGAAATTTAAATAATTCTTCAACTTTATTTATTATCTATAATTTCTTTTACTTTTTGTTTTATTTGTTTTGTTTCTTCAATTGAATATAAATCATGTAGTATAAATACTTTATCTATATCATCTAATTTTAATTCACTTGTTGCTTCTATTAGGTCTTTTTTATGCACCATTATTTCTGGTTTTATATTTGCCATTAAACAGCGAATATATGAATCCATATATCTTGGTCCTGCAATTATTAATTGTTTAATACTTTCATCATTTAAAAATTCATAATCTGTATCATATTGCCATGCAGTATCTTCAGACCCACTTGCTTCTTCATGTAAATCGTCTAAAATAACTATTACTGCTTTTTTTCCAGGTTGTTTTCTTGTATAGTCAAATGCTAATGAACATGCAATTGGATTCATTCCTTTTGCTAATTGTGTAACAATTTTATATCCTTTATACTCTTCTTCACTATATCTAGTTTCTACTATTTTTAAATTTTTAAAAGATGAATTAATTTGTTCAAACTTTAGTCCAAGTTGTTTTAATACTATTGTAACTGCTAACATATTATATATATTAATAATATTATCACTTATTAAGTCATATACTTCTTCTGTATTATTTGATTTTACAGTCATTTTTTTATTTTTCAAATCTAAGTTAGTTAATATATAATCAGCTTCTGGTGTTTTATAATCACAATTTACGCAATGTGCTTTTCCAATATGGTGATATCTTACATATTCATATTCTATTTTACTGTTACATTTTGGGCAAGCTATTATATCTCTTGTAATATTTTCAAAATGATCTGTATCTGTTGGCAACTTAGCAATACTAAAATATATTTTTTTATTTTGCTCTGCAACATGACTACAAATAAGGTCATCTGCATTTTCTATCATTATAGTTTCTTTTGGAATATACTTATTTAATATATCACAAATAAATTCTGTATGGGCATTTCTCATTAATGAATCTCTAAATAAATTAGTACATACCAAATAAGTTGGTGTTATATATGGATATATTTTATTAGCACTTCTTTCATCAATTTCAAGAACAGCTAATTTCTTTTTTGCTTTTCCTAACATTGTAGATCCTTGTATAAGTGTCGTTGCTATTCCGCCATCTATATTAGACCCATATTTATTATTTATAAAATCATATTTATTCTCTGTTAAAATATCATTTATCATGTTACATACTGTAGTTTTTCCGTTTGTTCCAGTTACTCCTATTATAGTTTCTGGTTTTTCTAACATTCCTAAAAAATCCGGGCACAATTGTAATGCTATTTTTCCTGGCATATATGTTGCATTTCTTTTTAATAATTTTAATGTGAAGGATGCACATTTAGCAATAAAAATAGCTATATAAAATTTAAGCGTTTTCTTATTTTTCATGGTCTTCTCTCCTATTTTTTTATGTACCCATTTTATATTTATTTCATGCATTTAGCAAGTAGTTTATTAAAATATAAGAAAATTGATTGTGTGCCAATGGGGACGGAGATTTTTAGCACGTTTAAAATTAATCAAAATCAAAATAAATCTAATTTTAAAAACGTGCTAAAAATCTCCGTCCCCATTGGCACACAATTATTTTAATATGTATATTTTCCTTTTTTTAAACTTTGTTCAATTTTTGATAATCGTTTTTCAAATATTTGATTTGTCATATCAGTAATTTCATTGAATTCTTTAAGTTTTTGTAATTTGTGCATTGTAACTTTATGGTGTTTACTTAATTCATTTTGCATTATTGTTTGATCATTTTTTAGTTCATATAATAGTTCTTGTATTTCTGTGATTAATGCTTCTAATTTTTGATTTTTATTAGTTTTGTTTTGCATTTTATCACCTCTTTCTAATTTATGTACCTATTATACTATATAGTAAATATACAGTCAATGTTTTTACGAATTTTTGTTTTATGTTTTTTTGTTTTTAAAAGCTGTCTTATTAGACAGCTTTTATATTTATTTTTCTTTTTCTACTATTCTAATATGAACATCTTTTAACTGTTGTTCATGTACTTTGCTTGGAGCTCTCATAAGTAAATCTCTAGCTTTTTTATTTTTAGGGAATGCTATTACTTCTCTAATATTTTTGCTATCTGCTACAAGCATTACCATTCTATCTAATCCAGGTGCTGCTCCAGCATGTGGTGGTGTTCCATATTGGAATGCATTATATAATGCTCCAAATCTGTTCTTTACTTCTTCTTCACTATATCCAGCAATTTCAAAAGCTTTTACCATTAATTCTGGATTATGGTTTCTAACAGCTCCTGATGCAACCTCATATCCATTACATACAACATCATATTGATATGCTAAAATTTCAAGTGGATCTTTTGTCATTAATGCTTCCATTCCACCTTGTGGCATTGAGAATGGGTTATGGTTAAAGTCTATTTTTCCTTCATCAGACAACTCATACATTGGAAAATCAACTATATAACATAAACGATATACATTTTTTTCTAATAAATCTAGTCTATTTCCTAATTCAATACGAACTGCACCTGCTATTTTTTGAACTGTTTTCAATTCATCTGCCATAAAGAATGCAGCTGAGTTTTGATTTAGTCCTACTTTTTCTTCTAGTTCTTTTTGAACTTCAGGTGTAATATATTTTGAGATTCCTCCTGATAAATTATTTTCATTATCTACTTTGACCCATGCTAATCCTTTTGCTCCTGCTTCATTTGTTGCAAATTCTGTCATGTTATCAAAGAATTTTCTTCCTTGTTCTGCTCCATTTGGCACAACAATTATTTTTACACTTTTGTCTTTAAATGCTGTAAAGTCAACATTTTTAAATATTTCAGTAACATCTTGTATTATAAGTGAATTTCTTAAGTCAGGTTTATCACTACCATACTTTTCCATTGCTTCTAAATATGGAATTCTAATAAATGGGGCTTCATCTACTTTCCAATCTGTGTGTGTTGTAAATACTGTTCTAAATACATCTGCTAATACTTTTAATACATCTTCTTGTTCTGCAAAGCTCATTTCAAAATCTAATTGATAAAATTCTCCTGGTGCTCTATCAGCTCTTGGATCTTCATCTCTAAAGCATGGTGCAATTTGATAATATTTATCAAAACCAGAAACCATTAATAATTGTTTAAATTGTTGTGGAGCCTGTGGTAATGCATAGAACTCTCCTGGATGCAATCTGCTTGGAACTAAGAAGTCTCTAGCCCCTTCTGGTGATGAATTTGCAAGTATTGGAGTTTGAATTTCTGCAAATCCCATTTCATCCATCTTGTCTCTTATAGTTTTCATTATTTTAGAACGTAGCAATATGCTATTATGTATTTTGTTATTACGTAAGTCTAAAAATCTATATTCTAGTCTTAAATCTTCTCTTACAGCTTCAATATCAGCTTTCTCTGAATTTATTTCAAAAGGCAATGTTGATTCACATTCACCTAATAAAACAACTTTCTTTGCATCTATTTCAATTTCTCCAGTAGGAATTTTTGCATTTTTGTTAGATCTTTCAACAACTGTTCCTTCCACAGAAATAACGCATTCTGTGCATAAATTAGCTATTTGTGCCTTTAATTCTTCACTAGATACAACAATTTGAGTAATTCCATATTGGTCTCTTAAATCTATAAAAGTCATTCCTCCAAGATTTCTAATTCTTTGAATCCATCCTGCAAGTTTAACTTCTTGTCCAACATTTTGAATATTTAACTCACCACAATTTTGTGTTCTATATACGTTTGACATTTACATTACATCCTTTTCATTAAAATTTATTTTATCCGTGCCATAATTTTACAACATTTTTCGGCAAAAGTCTATACTTACGATGTTGTAAATTAAAATAATTTGTGTAGCCGCGGTCTGTGATGTAATCGGAAATCACGCCGGGCGGCAGTGGAGAATCTACTTTACTTAGTGTATATAAAATAATTAGTTTATAAATGGTAATTGAGCCATTTGGCATAGCAAATCCCTCCTTATTTCCCGTGATAGAATTTTCCCTGAAAAATATGTTCCTGCTTCATTTTTTTTTGAAGGGAGTTTAGAACCATTCGCTTGTTGGCACTCCACAGAGGAGCAATTAATAAGTCCTTTGGTCCGTCACCGGTCACACGGTGTATCACCATATCCGGTGGAAGAATCGAAAGTGCTTCGGCAATGTAGTCTAAATACTCATCCGGAGTCAGTGTCCGGAACATTTTATTTTCATAATCCAACGCTAAGTCGGTTCCTTTCAGTACATG
>ENA-OPNI01000132-OPNI01000132.1-human-gut-metagenome-genome-assembly--contig:-NODE-132-length-26467-cov-5.327843_pt1 | contig 26467 bp, 27 predicted proteins | sample MGYA00241538_ERZ501773 | MGnify/ENA primary metagenome ERZ501773 (study PRJEB25962, sample SAMEA2042556) | human gut metagenome | biome: human gut; feature: human-associated habitat; material: faeces...
CCCGGTAAACGGCGGCCGTAACTATAACGGTCCTAAGGTAGCGAAATTCCTTGTCGGGCAAGTTCCGACCTGCACGAATGGTGTAACCATGGCCACGCTGTCTCCACCCGGGACCCAGTGAAACCGAAATCGCTGTGAAGATGCAGTGTACCCGCGGCTAGACGGAAAGACCCCGTGAACCTTTACTGCAGCTTGACACTGAACCTTGAACCTGTTTGTGCAGGATAGGCGGGAGACTTTGAAGTAGAGACGCCAGTCTTTATGGAGTCGACCTTGAAATACCGCCCTGATATGTTTGAGGTTCTAACTTGAAGGTAACAGCCTTAAGGACAGTGTCTGGTGGGAAGTTTGACTGGGGCGGTCTCCTCCCAAAGAGTAACGGAGGAGCACGAAGGTCGGCTGATCACGGTCGGAAACCGTGAGGTCAGTGCAATGGCAAAAGCCGGCTTGACTGCGAGAGCAACAACTCGAGCAGGTGCGAAAGCAGGTCATAGTGATCCGGTGGTTCCATATGGACGGGCCATCGCTCAACGGATAAAAGGTACTCTGGGGATAACAGGCTGATACCGCCCAAGAGTTCATATCGACGGCGGTGTTTGGCACCTCGATGTCGGCTCATCACATCCTGGGGCTGAAGTTGGTCCCAAGGGTATGGCTGTTCGCCATTTAAAGTGGTACGCGAGCTGGGTTCAAAACGTCGTGAGACAGTTTGGTCCCTATCTACCGCGGGCGTTGGATGATTGAAGGGGATTGCTCCTAGTACGAGAGGACCGGAGTGAACGAGCCTCTGGTTTACGGGTTGTCATGCCAATGGCACGGCCCGGCAGCCAAGCCCGGAACTGATAACCGCTGAAAGCATCTAAGCGGGAAGCAGGCCCTAAGATGAGTCATCCCTGACTTTAAGTCAATAAAGACCGTTGAAGACTACGACGTTGATAGGCTGGATGTGGAAGCACCGTGAGGTGTGTAGCTTGCCAGTACTAATTGTCTGAACGTCTTGACCATACAACCCCGGAAGGCATCTGATGGTTGTAATTTGAAACTAATATCTTTCCACCATATATTCGACTACTTCAGCTTTACTTCTAGTTTACCCTATTTGCCTGGCGGCCATAGTGCTGTAGTACCACCTGTTCCCATTCCGAACACAGAAGTGAAATGCAGTCACGCCGATGGTAGTGCAACGTACGTTTGTGTGAGAGTAGGTCACTGCCAGGCTTCCCTTTCTAAGAACCCGTATCAGTTTTCTGGTACGGGTTTTTGCTTTTCTGAATTAGATGTTTTATCCTTTGTCAAAAGGAGATCTTTTCATGAAAATTCGTTTATGCACAGAAGCTGATATCGATGCTGTAAATGCAATCTATAACTATGAAATTGAGAACGGTGTTGCTACATTTGATACTGCCATCAGATCAAAAGATAAGGCAATAACTTGGTTTAATTCTCATAACACTTCTAATCATCCAATCTTTGTAGCTGTTGATGATAATGATAAGGTATTAGCTTACTGTTCTTTATCTCAATATAGAGACAAAGATGCCTTCGATACTACTGTTGAGATCTCTATTTATGTGGATTTGTTAGCTCGCAGACAGGGGATTGCAAGAACTCTATGCAACCATATTATCGCCTATGCTACTTTGGAGCGTTCAGATATTCACAATATTGTCTCTGTCATTACTTCTAGTAATGAGAAGTCTTTAAATCTTTTTAAATCATTAAACTTTAAAGATGGTGGTACCATACCTGCTGTCGGAATTAAGTTCGGTCAGACATTAGGTATTACAAGCTTGTATTTATTAGTTTAATTTTTGTTGTGCTCAAAATAAGGATTCATTATGTCATCTGTATTAGAGAATATTAAAACACGTCGCTCTGTTAGAAAATATAAACCAGATCCTGTGCCTCGTGAGTTAATTGAACAAGTACTTGAGGCAGGTACTTATGCTGCGACTGGTAGGGGGCAGCAATCTCCAGTCATCATTGCAGTTACTAATAAAGATCTTCGTGAAAAGATCACTAAATTGAATGCTGAGATCTTTGGTCGTCCTGGTTTTGATACTTTCTATGGTGCTCCTGTGATCTTAATTGTTGCTGCTAACAAAGCTAACAATACTGCTATCTATGACGGAACTTTAGTCTTAGGAAATATGATGCTAGAAGCACATGAATTAGGCTTAGGTTCTTGCTGGATCCACCGTTGTAAAGAGGCAATGGACAGTGAGCTCTACAAAGAGCTATTTAAAAAATTAGGCATCGTTGGGGATTACGAAGGTGTAGGTCATTTAGCTTTAGGTTACGCTGACGGTCCTCAACCAAAGTGTGCTCCACGTAAAGAGCACTGGTCATATTTTGTAGAATAGATTACAGCCAGATAAATTTGCTTTGACACTAAAAAGGCCTTGCTTTTGCAAGGCCAACTCATCTATTCTACCTTTCTTACCCAAATAGGTTATTCTTACCAAATACCTAATGTGTACTGCAATAACAGGCAGACTACAGTAATACCTACCCAGCAACACATTCCTAAGAATATAGCTGTAGATCCTGTTTTTACTAACATAAAGAGATTGCAGTTAAGACCAACGGCAGCCATTGACATGACAATAAGGAATTTGCTCAAGTCTTTTAATGGTACAAATGCTTCTGAAGATACGCCACATAACATGGCAATTGAGGTTACAAGAGAAGCAAGTACAAACAGAACGATAAAACGTGGCACAATCTTATGTAACTTAAATCTTGGTGCCTGCTGATTGATAGTAAGATCATGACGGGATGCAAAGATGACTGAGAGCACGATAGTAATAGGAATAATTGCTAAAGTTCTGGTGAGCTTTACAGTAACAGCTTTATCTAAGGTTTCGTGTCCTAAAGAGTAGATACTATCCCAGGTTGAAGCCACTGCTGTAACAGATGATGTGTCATTTACAGCAGTACCTGCAAAAATACCAAAAGCTATGCTGTTATGTGACATTCCTAGATTTTGACCCAAAGTAGGAAATAATAAAGCAGCCAGCACGTTAAAGAAGAAAACTACTGAAATAGCCTGAGCTACTTCAGAGTCATTAGCCTTGATGACTGGAGCTGTCGCAGCGATAGCAGAACCTCCACAAATAGATGAACCTATGCCAATTAATGTACATAGCTTTGTAGGAATGTTCATGTACTTGCAGATCACAAAAGAAATAATCAGTGAGGTTGCAATGGTGACAATGATAATTGGTAATGATTCTTGAGCTGTTTTGACGATAGCCAAAAGGTTCAATCCAAAACCTAAAAGCACAACTGCGGTCTGTAAAATGATTTTGGAAGTGAATTTTACACCAGGTTGTATGATCCCTCTTATAGGTATCACCATACAGATAATCATACCTAACAAGATAGCAAAAACAGGTCCGCCTACAATTGGAAACAAACTACCTAGATAGGTAGCAAGGAGAGCTATTAAAAAGCATAAAATTATGCCAACAATGTTAGTTTTTATAAAATTCATAGTTGTTATAGTTAATTATTTGTAGCTTGTGTTAAAGAAAAATTATACCAAGGCCCATTCTACAATATAAAAATGGCAAAATCGCCTTGATAATCATGTTTGTATACATTGTTTTACACCTTTTTGAAAATAGCCTAACGTAATTAACAAATAATTAATCCTGCAGACCGGATTAAATACGTCAACTATTTGTATTCAATAGAGCTTAGCTATTTCCATTTATGAACTGAATTTTTGTAATTTTGACAAAAATGGCAAAAAGTGTTGAAATATTTTAAGGCAAGAAAGGTAATTATCTTGCTGAAGGTTGATAACTGTTTCAAAGAATTCAAATTTGGAGTTTATATGATTAAGCATATCGTTATGTGGAAATTCAAAGAGGGTACTGAAGAGAAAATGAATCAGTTCCTAAAGGGATTAAACGGTCTTGTAGGTCAGATCGAGGTTATCAGATCTCTTCAGACTGGCGTTAATATAAATCCAAAAGAGAAGTTCAGTGCTACCTTAATCTGCGAGTTTGACAATATGGAAGATCTAAATAAATATGCTACAGATCCTCGTCATCTTGCAGTTGCAAGCATTTGTCACGAAATTGCTCTAGAGCGTGTAGCTGTTGATTTTGAAGAATAATCAGGAATTTTTGCAGAAGATTAGTTGTTTTAGGTTATAAATCTATTAAGACTCTAGATAAAGCTTACTGAGGCTAACTTTAAGAATAAAAGAGAAAGATCTTGTTGTCAGACATTGATGACAAGATCTTTTTTTATAAATAAATTTCTATTTTGCTAGCACTTTTCATTTTATTTTCTTGTGGAATTTAGGTTCATATACAATAATTTAGAAAAAAGTAAGGAGTATGTTATGGCGATAAATTTTGCAATTCTAGGTTTGGGTATGATTGCTAAAGTTATGGCAAGTACCATTTTGCAGATGAATAAGTCTGGAGATAAAAGTGTCAAACTGTATGCGGCAGCTTCCCGTTCACTAGAAAAATCACAAAGCTTTTGTAAAGAATTCTCTGTTGAAAGATCTTATGGCTCTTATGACGAGTTGTATAACGATAATAATATTGATTTAGTCTACATTGCTACTCCTCATTCATGTCATTTTGAAGAAGTAAAACTTTGTTTAGAACATGGCAAAAATGTTCTGTGTGAAAAGGCTTTTACCGTTAATGCCAAGCAAGCTAAAGAGTTAATCGATTTAGCAAAAGCGAAGAAACTGTTACTAGCTGAAGCTATTTGGACTCGCTATCAGCCAATGCGCAAAATTATTGCTGATACTATCAATTCTAATATCGTAGGTCCAGTGACTATGCTTACAGCAAACTTAGGCTACGATATCGTCTCTGTTCCACGTTTGGTAAAACCTGAGTTAGCTGGTGGTGCTCTCTTGGACGTTGGTATTTATCCATTAAATTTTGCCAATATGATTTTAGGAGATCCTGACAGGGTTGAGGCCGTGTGCATCAAGAATGCCTCTGGTGTGGATATGTCAAATTCAATTACTCTTTGCTATGAAAAGACTGGTGTGATGGCGGTGTTGTGCTCAAGTGCTATGGGTATCTCTGATCGCTTTGGTATGATCCATTGTAAAAGAGGTTTTATTCAGGTAGATAACGTAAATAATCCACAAGGATTGAAAGTATTTGACAGTAACTATAGCCTCATTAAGGAAATTAAGTGCCCTAAGCAACTTACAGGTTATGAGTATGAGGTATCTGCATGCGTCAAGGCAATTGAAGATGGCAAAATAGAGTGTCCTCAAATGCCTCATGAGCGTACCTTGTATATGATGCAACTTATGGACTCAATTAGGGCACAGTTAGGTATCAAATACCCATTTGAATAAAAGGAAAGAACTATGTCACATAAAGTTTTAGTAAGTATTGATGTAACCCCTGCGCAGTTAGAGTTAATAAGTTCATCTGGTGATATTGAAATCACTGTAAAGAATCAGAAAAAACTTACAGCTGAAGATGTTTATGATAAAGAGATCATTGTAGGAAATATTGCGCCAGCTCTTACCAAAGAGGCTAAAGCTTTAAAGTTTTTACAGTTAAATTCGGCAGGATTTGATAATTATGTTGGTGTTTTGGATAAGAACGTTAAGCTATGTACCGCAGTAGGTGCATTCAGTCCTGCTGTAGGCGAACATATGCTGGCTATGACCTTCTCTATCATCAGACATTTTCCTGAGTATCGTGATAAGCAGTTAAATAAAGACTGGTCTGACTGTGGCAAGATCATCTCAGTTGAGAATTCAACTGTAGCTGTACTAGGACTTGGTGATATCGGTGGTAGCTATGCGCGTAAAATTAAGGCGTTAGGTGCAGCCAAGGTAATTGGTGTAAGACGTAATGTAAAGAATAAGCCTGATTATATTGATGAGGTTTATTCCTTAAAAGAGTTAGATAAAGTTCTACCAAAAGCTGATATCGTAGCGATGGTGTTGCCTTCAAGTAAAGAGACCGTCAACATCATCAATGAAAAGACCATCGCGATGATGAAGAATGGAGCCTATCTGATCAACGTAGGCCGAGGCGATGCTATTGATCAGAATGCACTTTTAAGTGCCTTAAGAACAGGTAAATTAGCTGGAGCTGCCATTGATGTAACTACACCTGAACCTCTTCCAAAAGACAGTCCTCTTTGGAATGAACCAAAGTTATTACTAACTCCTCATGTTGCAGGTTGGTTCTTCTTGGATGAAACTGTAAACAGAATTATAAAAATTGCTGCAAGAAATATTTATTCATTCCTGCATGATGGGGAGCTTATTAACGTAGCTGAACATTAAAGCTTGAAAAGAGTTGTTAGAGCTGTGTTACAGGTAACAGATTTTGAATTGATATTCATAAGACATGTGATCATAAGAAAAAATGATCATGAGTGAGGAATTATATGGAATATGTAGAGTTTGGTTGTAATAAGACAAAAGTATCCAAAGTCGTCTTAGGCTGTATGCGCATACAACAATTAGGTACACAGGGGGTATGCTCTCTTTTAGATACAGCGCTAGATTGTGGTATCAACTTTATTGATACTGCTGACTGTTATTCAAATGGTCAATCTGAAGAGCTTTTAGGTGATGCTTTTACCCACAATCCTAATTTTAGGGAGACATTCTTTTTACAGAGTAAATGTGGTATCAGAATAGATAGTGATTTTGTAAGCTATGATTTTACTAAAGACTACATTATCTCATGTGTAGAGAACAGTTTAAAAAGATTAAAGACAGATCATTTAGATTGTCTGTTACTTCACCGTCCTGATGCCTTAATGGAGCCTAGTGAAATCGGTGAAGCCTTTAATTCATTAAAGGCATCCGGTAAAGTCCTGAATTTTGGAGTAAGCAATATGAATCCTATGCAGATGAAATTACTGCAAAGTGGTTTAGATTGTGAGCTTGTAGCAAATCAGGTTCAGATGAGTGTTTGCCATACCAGAATGATTGACTCTGGTTTTAATGTAAATATGGATAATGATCCTTCCATAATGCGTGATGGTGGTATTTTAGAGTACTGTCGTTTAAATCATATGGTGGTACAGGCTTGGTCTGTATTACAGTATGGTTTCTTTAAAGGTGTTTTTGTTGGCTCTCCTCTGTACTTAAAGCTAAATTCCGTATTAGATAGAATTGCCTCATCAAGAAATGTATCGGCATCAGCTGTAGCTATAGCATGGGTTTTAAGATACCCAGGACTCATGCAGGCTGTAATCGGAACAACTAAACAAAATAGAGTTATAGAGTGCTCTAAGGCCTGTGATGTTCATCTAACTCACAAAGAGTGGTATGAAATCTACCTTGCTGCAGGTAACTCTCTTCCATAAATAAAACTATAAAAAAATGAACGCATGATGACTACCAATCTTATGGACAGACCATTTTATTGGTAGTCATTAAATCTCAGAATTTACAAAATTAGAACGATTAGTATGAGAAAAAAATAAATTAGTGTGGGAACCTACAGCGATAAGTATTTATCTAGCCTCATCGCTACTATCAGTGTCTAGTGCTGCAACCATGCAAAATGAGAGCCGCTACTACAACATGCTCTTAGATGATGACAGTTCTGCGGAACTAAAAAGTAACAGAGAAGCACAAAACATAAGTTTTAATGTAGGAAACTACTTTTCAAGCAAAAACACCATTAAAGACATCTTAGAGTGTAAAGAGTTCTCTGGCTTTGCTAATTTACTTGTTCCTGAAACTGATAAGAAAGATCTTAATGTTCATCTAAATGAATTCCAAAGGATCATGCTTTATCATCGCACTGTGACAGCAAGACATACTATAGAGTCACTGGATTATTTGTATGATGAGGTAAAAAAGGAAATCAGATTTTTTATCCAATCTACACCCAAAAGCACATTACAGAAAAGGAAGAGTTGAAAGATAGCGGCCTTTTTTTTCTTTAGAGGTAAGAAAAAAGCTACTTTTGCCTTAATTTTACCAGGTGGCTACTCTTATAAGATCTTAATTCATGAAGGGGTCCCGTTAGCTTTGAGAATATCAAGGGCAGGCTACAATGCTTTTGTGCTCTCCTATCTACAGAAAAAGGTATTAAGCGGTTCTCAGGAGCTTGTGAAAGCCGTCAACTACATCAAGAACAACTTCAGCATGTTAGGGTGTCAAAAGAAGACTACTCTTTATGGGGATCCTCAACTGGTGCTCAGATCATTATCAATGTTACTCATCTCTCTGAGAAGACATTTTATGCTGGTATTATCATGAGCAAGCCTGCAGTTAACATCTATACCTACCAAATAAGTTTTTATGGTACAAATGAAGATTCTCCTACCTTTATAGTTGTAGGAGAAAATGACAAAATTGTAAATAAGACTGTTTTAAAGTCATCAGTGGCAAACCTTAATAACCTTAACATCAATGCTAAATATACTTAAATGCCAAGATTAGAACATGGCTTTGGTATTGATCCTGAGACTGCAGGTAGTATCAACGGAATAAGTCGAGCAATTGCTTTTGGGGAAAAGAATAAAGAAGAGTTCTAGAAAAGAAAATTCAAGTCAAAAAATAAGGGTTAACTCAACGTTAACCCTTTTTATTTTAATAAATCTAGTGATAGATTTTAGCTAGTGCACACAAGCAACTAGACTAATTCAGCCATGTCTTTCGACTAAGATGCGTGATTAGTAAAGTCTTGTATGGCGCGCATTCTCGCGGGCCAACTTTTTGGCGTGACGCTTAATTGCAGAAGCCTTTGCACGCTTACGTACAGTTGTTGGCTTCTCATAGAATTCACGGGCTCTTACATCGGCTAAAATACCGGCTTTTTCGCAAGAGCGCTTGAAACGTCTTAAGGCAACGTCAAATGGCTCGTTCTCACGTACTTTGATGACTGGCATGTGGAAAACCACCTCACTTATTAAATTCCAATGTCAAAAACAGTAGGTCTTTGACGATAAAAACAGAGGCGATTATACAAAAAAATGCTGTTTATGTAAATTGTTTGATCGAAGAAAATTAATGCGTTAAATCACAAATTAATTTATTTAAAGCTCAAATTTTGTTTACACCAAAGCTTTTACCAATAATGTTCCTAAATAACAGGCAATTAGTGCTACCCCTACATTTAATGACACATTTAAAAATGCATTAAAGAACAGTCTTTGTTCTATTAAAGACAGTGTGTCAAAACTGAATGTAGAAAAGGTTGTAAGACCACCTAAGAGTCCTGCTGTAAGAAATGACTTTAAATTTGCATTTGATAATACGTAAGGGTGAGTAAGAAATATTCCTATCACAAATGAACCTACAATATTTACAAAAAGCGTTGCTAGAGGAAATGAAAATGATAAAGTCAATTTTGAGATGAGTGTTCCTGAAAGAACTCTTAAGATTGCGCCTATAAAACCGCCCATTCCTACACACAATAGATTTAGAAACATTTTACCCCCACTTTGAGCTTACTTCCTTGTATAATCTACCACGTTTGTTTGAGGAGATACTAATATGCTAGCTCTACTACAAAGAGTAAACTTTGCAAAAGTTGTAGTTGATGGAAAGGTTACAGGACAAATAGACAAAGGAATTTTGGCTTTTATTGGACTTGAAAAAGGTGATAATGAGACCAAATGTAAAAGAATGTTCGATAAGATCGTAAAATATAGAATGTTCTACGATGAGAATGAAAAATTGAATCTAAATGTAGAACAGGTATCAGGCAGTATTCTTTTAGTATCTCAATTTACACTGGCAGCTAATACAGCCTCAGGTAACCGTCCTAGTTTTGATCCTGCTATGGCACCTAGTGAGGCAAAAGTTCTTTATGAGAAGTTTACCTCATACGCCCATAGTAAGTTTCCTCGCGTAGAAGAAGGAATATTTGCTGCAGATATGAAAGTAACCCTAGAAAATGATGGTCCGGTTACCTTCATGATTAAATATTAAAAATAAATCTGCAACAAAAAACATAAGTGACTAAAACATTTGCTAAAATAGAACGTTGACTTTTTATCGGATAATATAATGCGCATTTTAGGTATAGAAAGTTCTTGTGACGAAACTGGTGTTGCAATTTATGATGACAAAGAAGGGTTAATTTCTCATACTCTTCATACTCAGATTGCAATGCATGCTGAATACGGTGGTGTCGTCCCAGAACTAGCTTCAAGAGATCATATAAAAAGAGTTGTACCACTAGTAAGGCTGGCCCTAGAAGAAGCTGATATGAAGATGTCAGATCTTTGTGCGATTGCTTATACCTCAGGACCAGGTCTTATCGGTGCTCTTTTATCAGGTGCGATGGAGGCAGGCGCTCTCGCTTATGCTTTAGGAGTTCCCTGTGTTCCTGTTCACCATATGGAAGGTCACCTGTTAGCTCCTATGCTAGAGTCTGAAAAACCAAAGCTTCCTTTTGTAGCCTTACTGATATCTGGCGGTCATACTTTACTTATAAAAGTTGAAAAGCCTGGTCTCTATGAACTATTAGGTCAGTCTGTAGATGATGCAGCTGGTGAAGCTTTTGATAAGACAGCTAAATTATTGGGTATACCTTATCCAGGTGGTCCGGGACTAGAAAAACTGGCTGCTAATGGCAAGTCAGGAGCCTTTGTCTTTCCAAGACCCATGATTAAAAATCCAAACTGTGACTTTAGTTTTGCAGGCTTAAAAACAGCCGTATTAAATGCAACTATTGCTCACAAAGATGATCTAGAAGATGTAAAGGCAGATATCGCTAAAGGCTTTACAGAAGCAATGGCTGACACACTTGAAATTAAGTGTAAACGAGCTTTAAAACAAACTGGTCTTAAGACCTTAGTTGTAGCTGGTGGAGTTTCAGCGAATACAGATATTCGCACCCGTTTGCAGCAATTGATGAATAAGATCCACGGTAAAGCATTTTTTGCCAGAAGAGAGTTCTGCACAGATAATGGTGCTATGATCGCTCAGGTTGGCATGCTCCGTTATAAAGCGGGTCAGATAGGAGATTTTAAAATCAAAGTTCATCCAAGATGGCCTTTATCAGAGCTAAAAGCTTTGTAAAATATAATGGATAAAAGTGATGGATAAAATCTTTGTAGACAATTTAAAAGTAGAGTGCATTGTAGGAATTCTCCCTTTTGAAAGAGAAAAAACTCAGCCTTTATTTGTTTCTCTGGAGTTAGAAACTCCTCTAGAAGAGGCTGGTAGAACTGGTGCACTTGAAAAAAGTATTGATTATGCACTTTTGTCTGAAAAGGTAAAAGCATATATTGTAAAGCGAAAGGCTGGTCTTTTGGAAGAATTAGCTGTTGAGCTTTGCGATTTGATTGAAAAAGAATTTAAACCTGAATCAGTAAAAATAAGATTGAATAAACCAAAAGCTGTAGCAGATGCTCAGAGTATTGGTATTGAGATCTATAGAAATTTTGGAGTAGAAAATGGCAACTAGAGTGTACCTTGGTGTAGGTTCAAATTTAAATAAGGAAAATGCATTAAGATTTGCAGTCGCCAAAATTGGTCCTCTGTTTAAGAATTTTGAAAAGTCTTCTGTATGGGTAAGCCATGCAATTAGAGCTGGTGAGCCAGACTACTACAATATGGTATTTGGTGGCGACACAGAGGCTTCTTTAGAAGATTTATATGCATGTCTGCAGAAAGTTGAACAGTTAGCTGGTACTGAACTAATGTTCAATAATGGTACAAATTTTGGTGTAAAACGTCGTCTAGATATTGATATCCTTGTATTCGGTGACACTATAACTACTACTCCATGCAAATTACCAAGACATGACATTCAGGACTATCCATTTGTTCTATGCCCTCTATGCGAGTTAGATCCAAATCTTGTTCATCCTCTATTAAATGTACAAGTAGGTGAAATTTGGCAGGAAATGGAACCTCGTCTTCCTGAGAACAGAAGAGTAGTAAAGACTGAAATCGACTGGTCAGTAGAAGCTCCTCAGTGGCACAATGTTAAGGATTAAAAATGACACTGTTACATGTATTCGTTTTAGCTTTAATTCAAGGTTTAACTGAGTTTTTACCTGTATCTTCAAGCGCCCATCTGATATTCCCTTCAAAGCTTTTAGGGTGGCCTGATCAGGGAATTTCTTTTGATGTGGCAGTTCATGTAGGTACTCTTTTAGCTGTGGTTTTATATTATCTAGCAGACTTAATCAAGATTGCCTCATTTACAGTAGAAGCCTGTGTAAAGCGTAGGGTTACACCTATTGCCAAGATCGGTTTCTGTGTGATTATCGCTACCATTCCTGTATGTGTGTTTGGTGCTATGTTTGAGAAATTAGTTTCATCTGATATCAGAGACAGCATTGAAGTAATTGCAGGAGCTACTATCTTCTTTGGTCTACTTTTAGGTGTCAGCTCTTATGTAAACAAGAAAATGGTTTGGAAGAACCTAGACAGAGTTGAAGGTGCAAGACCTGATTCATTACGTTCTTTAACTTATACTCAAGCAATCATTATTGGTTTTGCTCAGGCTCTAGCTATTATTCCTGGTACCTCACGTTCAGGTATTACTATGACAGCAGGCCTGTTCTTAGGCTTAAAAGCAGAAGCTGCCGCAAGGTTCAGCTTCCTCTTATCAATTCCTGTTATATTAGCATCAGGCTTATTTGAGGTTATTAAGTTATATAAAGATGAGACTTTAGAACTTCAGTGGGTAAACATGATCATCGGTGGAGCAATTTCATTTATCGTAGCTTTGATTGTGATCCACTTGTTTATGAAGTTTATTTCTCATTCAGGAATGGCGGTATTTGTTATTTATAGAGTGCTGTTGGGTGCTCTGTTACTGTGGATGTTCTAGTAATCAGCACTGGAAATGATACAGAAAAATGGGAGCTTTGGCTCCCATTTTCTTTCTGCTTTGATTCCCTAAATCTTAGTTTTGATTTAGTCTTAATTTAAAAAATCCTTTTTGAATTTTCAGTTTATTTTGAGGCTTTCTCTCGTAAGTTTTTACCTTCTCTTTTACATTAGCAGGCTTTTCATTACTACTATCGTTTAATTCTTCTTCTGGGAGAGTTTTTATATAGTCTTCGACTAACTCTACTCTCTTAGAGAACATCTTGTCAGCAATATCCTTGCCTTTAAAACCTGCCTCTACAAACTCTTTAGCTTTGACATTTCTGCAAATGCTAAAGATGGATAAAAAATATTGTGCTCTAGGAAAAGGTCTGTTCTCAAAGCCTTTTCTTCCTAAGAAATCACACATGCAACATAAGACAAAAGGTTCTATTCTTTCAGGTTTTCTCCAAGCATCAAGCTTATCTAATAATGAAACAATGCCTTGTGCGCCTTTTCTGTAAAGATGATGCATTTCAGAGTGGTATAAAACCACAATGTATGCAAATTGCTCGTAATCTGTAGGAACTCTTAATCTTTGGCATAGACACTTTAAAGGTTTGATTCCTAACTGATTGTGAAGTCTATGGTGAGGCCATAAAACTGTAGGGGTTTCTCCTTTGCCTAAGTCATGGCATAACATGGCAAAACGTACAACAGTTGATTTTGTAAGTGTACTTACCTTGTGTAAGGTCATGCAAGTATGTAAGCCTGAGTCGATCTCAGGATGCCATCTTATTGGCCCGGGAATACCAAATAGTTTATTAACCTCTGGTAAGACAACTTTTAGAGCGTCTACTTTTCTTAAAACTAAGATGAACTGTTCTGGATTTTCTGTAGTAAGTGCTTTTTGTAATTCTAAAAACACTCTTTCAGGGGTAAGTTCAGCTAATTCTCCTGAATTTGCAATTTTTCGCATCAATTCTAGGGTTTCATCAGCTATTCTAAAACCTAAGTGATAGTAGCGAGCATAGAATCTTGCAACACGTAAAACTCGCAGAGGATCTTCAATAAACGCATCTGAGACATGACGTAAGATCTTCTTTTTAAGATCTTCTTGTCCATGGTAAGGATCGATAATGTTGCCATCCTCGTCCATAGCCATAGCATTGATGGTTAAATCTCTACGAATAAGATCGTCTTCAAGTGTAATGTTCTGATTAAAATCGCAGGTAAAGCCAACATAGCCATGACCGTTTTTTCTTTCAGTTCTGGCAAGAGCATATTCTTCATGGGTTTTAGGGTGTAAAAATACAGGAAAGTCTCGTCCTACTTGGTTGAAGCCTAGTTTTTTCATTTCTTCAACCGTAGATCCTACGACTACATAATCTCTGTCCGCACCTTTAAGTCCTAAAAGTTGGTCTCTTACAGCGCCACCTACTAAATATACCTGCATTTTGGCTAACCTCTGTTCTTATCTAAATTTTAGCAAAATTTGAGATTAAAGGCACTGAATTGTCAGTGTCTGTTATAATGTTTCTTCAGTCAAAATAAGAATAAAAATGAAGTTATGTACGAGTAGTTATGTACGAGAAGTTTTTTGGTTTAGATGAATTACCTTTTGATGGTTTGCCCGACAACAGGTTTTATTTTGTTGGCAACTGTCAGCATCAAGCATTGGAACTTTTAACCAGTAATCTGTCTAGAAACGGATCAATTTGTATTTTGTCTGGTCCGTCAGGCTCTGGTAAAACTACGCTTGTAAGAATGCTTATCCGTTCATTACCAAAACGAATGAGAATCATTGCCATTGATGATCCTAGATTAGATCCTCACATGTTATTGGCAACCATCCTAAGAGCAAGTGGTGTAGTTGCAACTTCTTTTGAATCTATCGCAGAATTGACTCTAAAACTAAGAAAACTTCTAGAACGTTCTGTACAAAGCGGTATTGTGACCACCGTTATCTGCGATGAAGCTCAAGGTCTGTCTGATGAGGTCATCGAACAGATTCGTCTTATTAGTAATATTGAGGGCGAATTAGGCAAGATGATTAACTTCCTCTTGGTAGGACAAGAAGATCTTATCGAAAACATCCAAAAGCCTATGCATAAGATGTTTTGGGGAAGAGTAAAGGCCTTTGCTACCATTAGGGCATTAAAACGAGATGAAGTGCATTCTTATGTTAACTTCAGAATGCAGATGGCAGGTTGTCATGATCCTGTCTTTACCACACGTGCTATCAATATCTTATATAAAGGTACAAAAGGACTTCCTAGAATTATCAACTCTGTAGCTGACAGAGCTTTGTGTATTGCTTTTAATGCTCAGAAGAAGCACGTTTCAGGTCACACCATCAAAAAGGCTATTGAAGTAGTCCGCCATGACAGAAGTCTGTTTGTAGTTGGTGTTAAGACCTTCTTTAAAGAAGTATCATTAGCAATCTTTGCAAAAATACCTTTGTTAGCTTTAGGTGCACTTATAAGTGCTTTAGTCTTTAGTGCCGCCTATGTTTACTTACCTCATAAGCTAGATTCTCAATCTTTGCAGACTCTTGTAAATAAAGATGCTACCGTTCAAGATAACTACAACAAAGCTTTAAATGCCATGTTGCCTGGAAGAACAGCAAAGAACAGAGAAGTTGCACTTTTTAATTCATCCGTAAAAGAGAGTCTGTTTAAATCAGATGCTATTGATACTTTAGTAAAAGTATGGGGATACCGTCGTCAAGATGGCGCCAAAAGTACTTGCAATGATTTTGATGGGCTAAATCTAACCTGTAGAACAGTTCAAAAAGATCTTAACTTTGTAAAAACGGTTGATAGACCTGTAGTTCTTTCCTTAAGAAACGATGACTTAGTACCTTTCTATGCTGTGCTTATAGGACTTAACAAAGTAGAGGCATCTTTGCTCATGGGCAATAAGTTATGGAAAGTAAAAAGATCATATTTAAATCATGTCTATGATGGTGAGTTTACCTATATAATCCAAAAGTTAAAAAAAGGAGACAAGTTCGAGGATAAAGTAACAGCTGAGAACTATGTGAAAGCCTTAAATTCAATAGGCTCATTTACAGAGTACAAAGTACCTAAGATTAAAAATAAAAAAGATCTTAAGGAGAGCTTTGAGAATTATCTAAAACAGTCTGATGATGAAGATCTTGATGCGATAATTGTAGATAAAGCTTTAGGAAAGGGACCAAAACTTGAAAAACAGTAATCTTAAAGAACAGCGAAAACTTCTTAAAGGCTACGGTTTTACCTGGTACAGCGCCTTAAAGATCCTGTTATTCTCCATTGTATTCTCAAGTCTAGGCTTGAGTGCTTTTGTTTTAACTTCAGAATATTCATTTGTTAAAGCAAAAAATGAGGTAGTTGCAAGAGTAGTAAATACCTATGAGAACATTGTAAAGATTTATGAAGGCTCCCAAAACGGTGATAACTCTTATATTGCAAGTAAAGTCATAGGTTACAAAAACTACAAGTATCCTAATGCTAAAAGCTATGGTCCAAGAGATCTTGATCTTGAGAAAAAGCCAAATTTGGTTAAAGTAAAAGGTCAAAAGTTAAAGCTTACAGAAAACCTCTATAAAGTAAGATTCATAGATTCAAAGTAACGCCCTGTAATTGCTCAAAACTTTTTGTTTTGGTTAATTTTCAGAAATAACTGCATAATAAAGTACATATATCACAGATTTAATTTCAATTTATAATCTCTTTATAATCTTAACCTATAATCCCCCTTAGGTATATGTATCGAATTTAAGGATTAAATTATGGCTGACAGGACAAGGCGACAGTCTTTAGTTGTAAGGCTTGCAATCATTATTGTGGTATCTGTACTAATTTCACTTTTAGCAGTTATAACTGTCTTTTATAAAAACTCTTCATCTATTATTGAAAAAGAAATCGTTAACAAACAATTGCCTTCAGAAACATTCCTAATTGCCAATAATGTAAGATCTTATATTGAACCTTACATCAATGAATCTAAAGTTATGGCAACCTCGGCTTATACCATGCAGTGGATTAAAAATGGCGAGAATAAAGAAGGTTACAGTATCTTCAAGCAAGATCGTAAGAATATCATTAAAGAATACGATCTTTTCAGTACTTTCTTAGCTTCATTCGTTTCTCAAACTTATTATTTCAAAGGAGATTCTTGCGGAAGGCTCGATATTGAAGGTAGAGACTCTTGGCTTAAATACACTTTAGATTGCAAAGATGTTTATGATGTAAACATGGACTTTGACAGAGTTTCAGGTGAATTAGCCCTTTTCATTAACTACAAAATGATTGATGAAAAAGGAGACTTAATCGGTATTACAGGTACTGCTGCAAAGTTAAACAATCTTTTAAAGATGTTAAAAGCACAAAAATTAGGTGAGACAGGATACTTTTTCTGCGTCAATGAACATGGCTTAATTCAGTTACATCAAAATGATAGTTACATTCTAAAAAAGAACGTCAATGACTTTGATCCTAAGTTTTTATCTGTAATTAAGAGGGCTAGTACCGATAAAAATCATCTTACCTACTACACTTCCCCTGTAGATCACAAAGATTACATTATCGTAGCTGTAAAAGATAAGCTTTTAAACTGGATCATTGTAGGTAAGATTGCTAAAAACGAGGTGATGGCACCACTAAATACTATGCTCATTGAATCATCCGTGCTGATGATAATCGCTTTAATTGCAATGCTAGGCATCGTCTACTACATTGGTAAGTTATTAAGCTCAAGATTAGGTCTTTTAAAACTTAACATTAAGAACTTCTCAGACTTCTTTGAAAGAAAGACCGATACTCCTAATCTAAAAAGACCTAAGAACTTTGATGAAATTGGTTTAGCTGTAGGCACCCTGTGCGAAATGGCTGATAAAATCGAAGCTGGTTTGGAGGATAACTCTCGTTCTATCGTTGCCGTGCATGACGTGCTTAATAAAGTAAATGCAGGTAATTTCTCAGAGCATGTAAGTTACAGATCAAAAGATCCTTATATTTCAGAGCTAGTTGTATCTTTAGATGCAGCTCTTAGCAACATCAATTCTGTAATGGAAAGTGTGGATACTGTTTTAAATTCATACGTTCACAATGACTTTACAGCAAGAGTTGAGGATGGTAATTATCAGGGTAAATATCTAGAGCTTGTAAATGGAATTAACAGATTAGGTCAGGTAATGTGTGAAATTCTCAAGGCTCAAAAGCAGTTATCAGACGATCTAAAAGAAAAATCAGTATCTCAAAATAAATCTATTAGCTCTGTTTATGACGCTCTACATGATCAGTTAAGACTTATAGAAAACACCACTGATGCAACTAAAACAATTACCGAGTCAAATACAGCTGTGGTAAATGAAACTGAAGAAATAGAGAATAATGCCTCTAAGATTCAAAATGTAGTGTCTATCATCAGAGAAATTGCAGATCAGACGAACTTACTGGCTTTAAATGCAGCTATTGAGGCGGCTCGAGCTGGAGCTGCTGGTAAAGGTTTTGCCGTGGTCGCAGATGAGGTTCGCTCACTTGCGGCAAGCACTCAGAGCAGTCTTGGTGATATAGTAAAAATTTCGCAAGAGCTTTTAGACAATATAGATAATTTAAAGAATAGTGTGAAGTCTCAAACGGAGTCAATCTCAATGATTGAGAAATCGTCAGATGAATTAAAAGAAAACAGTATTAGTAATTCATCATTGGTTGAACAGTCAAACGACATTTCAAAAGACTTAGGTGTAGTTGCTAATCGAATTATAGAAGAAATCTCTTCAAGAAAGTTTTAACCTGAATTTCGTATAAAGCGAGACTCATTTAAGATGCGGGTACGACATCGCGTTATTAAGAATTACGGCAAACAAATCGAACCGATCAACATCACATAATTTTTCGGTTCACTTGATGCCAAACAAGTTAATATAAACTTGTAGCTTAACGTTACAGGTTAACTACAGCATATGATTAACAAACAATTTTTGTGATAACGATCTGCCCCATTTGTTGGCCGTAATTAAGAATGAATACTTTTAAAAAATGAGATTAACATCACTCTTTTTTTAAGAAATTACAAAACTAATTGTATAAAATTAAAGCCAAAAAGAATGCTTGGCACACATTGTCATGAGGATTGTGCTTTTATATTTTTAAAGCATCATAAAAGGGATGTAAATAATGAAAATTTCAAAAGTTGCTATCGCCATTACATCATTGCTTGTTTGTTCTAATGTTTACGCAACCACTGTTCTAAAAGTCTGGGAGGATGTCCAAAAGTCACATGGCATTGCACAAGCTGTTGCAGATTTTGAAGCTCTGAATGATTGTAAAGTTGTTGTAGAAGAAGTACCTTTTATTTCTCAGGTTGATAGATTAAGACTTGAAGGTCCTTCAGGAGATGGTCCTGATGTTTTAATGATACCTGCTGATAGAGTAGGTGCTGCTACTGTTCAGGGCTTAATTGCTCCAATAAAATTCATGCAAGAAGATCAGGATAAGTATATCCGTTCAGCTGTATCTGCTTTTGCTCAGGGTGGCGAAATCTATGCAGTTCCAAAAGTTGTTGAAACTCTAGTTCTTTTCTACAACAAAGATATCTTAAAACAGCCTTATGATACTTTAAATGAGTACTATGACTATGCTATGAAAAAGAAGGCTACTTCTGACGATGAATATGGTTTTATCGCAAAGTGGGATTCTTTTTACTACGCATATGGTGTAATGCAACCTTATGGTGCTTATGTATTCGGAACTGATTCAGACGGAAATCTAGATTCCAGAGATGTAGGGTTAGCTAATGAAGGCGCAATTAAAAGCGTAGAGCTAATTAAAAAGTTTTTTGAAACTGGATGTATTCCTGATTCTGTAAGAGGTGATAAAGGTCAGAACACTATTGATGATCTCTTTACTAAAGGTAAGGTTGCTGCAATTATCAATGGTCCATGGGCTCTAGAACCATACGCTAAGGCTAAGTTAAACTTTGGTGTATTACCTCTTCCAATCCTACCTAACGGTAAGCCTATGAGCTCATTTTTAGGTGTAAAAGGTTATGCTATTTCAACCTGGTCTAATGAGCATGATTTAGCTGAACAATTTTTACAGTTTATAAACCAGCCAAAATATGCAAAGGTTCGTTATCAGAAAACGCAGGAGATCCCTCCTATCAAGTCTGTAATGGCTGATCCTATCATTACAAATGACGATTTCGCTAATGCAATTGCAGTTCAGGCAAGTAGAGCTGTACCTATTCCTTCAATTCCAGAAATGTCCGAAGTTTGGGGACCTTTCGATGGCGCACTTGACGTAGCAATCAGCGGTAAGGACAATGTAGAAGACGCACTAAAGTCAGCTGTAGAGCACATTGATTATCAGATTGAAGCTTTCCGCTCTGGTCTTTAAGTAACTTATCAGGTCTGAATTTTAAATCGATAATTTTGGTTTTACTTTCAGATCTGGTGTACAGGAATTTTATATGAACAAATTCTCTAAAGGCCTTTTGCTGAGTTTAGCTTTAGTTTATTCTCATGAGATTCTCGCAACAGAAAGGCTTGTAGTTTGGGAAGACGTAGGTCGTGCATCTACCATCGCATCAGCCGTAAAAGACTTTGAAAAGATCTACGACTGTGATGTTGATGTCCTTGAAAAGCCTATGTACCATCAGGTTGAACTTTTAGAAAAGCAAGGGCCAAAAGGTGAAGGCCCAGATGTGGTGGTTTTAGCCTCAGATATGGTTGGCGTGGCAAAAGACAAAAATCTGATTTCTCAAATTCATTTTATGCAGGTAGAAAACAGCCAATATCTGCCAAATTCAATTGCATCTGTTACTTTTGACGGAGAGCTTTACTCTGTTCCAAAGACAATTGAAACTTTAATCCTTTTCTATAATAAAGATCTCTTAAAAGAGCCTCCTACTACTCTTGAAGAATATGTCGATTTGTCAAAGAAGCTACGCAAGAAAGGAAAGTATGGTCTTTTAGCAAAATGGGAGCTTTTCTATACAACCTATGCTCTCATGAATGGTTATGGAGCTTATATCTTTAGAACAGACAACGATGGTACTATCAATTTAAATTCATATGGTTTAGATACTGATGGTGCTGTAGAGTCATTAAAAGTCTTGCGAAAGATGTCAAAAGCTGATCTAGTATATGATTGTCTGTCAGGTGTTGATGGCTATAACAGAATGTATGAGCTTTTTTCCTCTAAAAAAGCTATTGCTGTGATTAACGGACCTTGGGCAATTGAGGATTATTTAAAGGCTGGTATCAACTTTGGTATAACCACACTTCCTACTCTTCCAAATGGTAATCCCATGGCAGGATTTTTAGGTACTAAAGGATATTCAATTTCTAAATGGTCTACACATAAAGATTTAGCTGAGGATTTTCTTCGCTTTATAAATGAGCATAAATATGCTTTATTAAGATATAAAGAGAGTAGGCAGGTACCTCCTGTAATTTCTGTGTTGCAAGATCCTTCATTAGCTAATGACGAGCTTATCCAGGTTATAGCTCAGCAGTCTGTACATGCTGTAAATATGCCTTCAATTCCTGAGATGTCATATGTTTGGTCTGTGATGGATAAAGCAATATGGAAAGTAATCCATGCAGGACTGCCTATTGACCATATTCTTGAGGATGCAAGAAAGGATATCGAGTCTTACATCCAAACTAGGATCAAAAATAATTAGAAAAGTAAGGATCACTATCTATTAGACAATTTAAAAAAGGATTTCAATTTTTATCTCAATTAAAGTCGAAATGAATAAAAGAACCAATTGAGAGTCTGCTAAAGGAGATCTTTTCATGAAATGTCTAGTAGATCTTATTGTTCACTTATAAGTCTTAAAATTTAGTTTTCTCTATCCGATAATATTCTTATTAGGTCAGCAAAGATCGTAGAACATGACCATCTATAAAAAATAATAACTCTATAAAAGCAATTATAAGAGGACAAACTATGTCAATGAAAAAAGCAAAAATCTATGCAGTCATAGGAAGTTTATTTCTTTCACTAAATGTAGCTTATGCGGCTGATTTAGTTGTGTGGGAAGATCTTGGTAAGGCTCATGGAATCGAAAAGGCTGTAGCTCAGTTTGAAAAAGAAAATAACTGTAAGGTAATTTTAAAAGATTCTGACTATGTAGGTCATTTAACTGCTTATGAGAAGGCTGTAAAGGATGGTTCTCAGATCCCAGATGTTTTGATGTTACCTGCCGATAGAGTAGGATCTGCAGCTAAAGACGGACTTATTGCTCCTCTTTCATTCATGAAAAATGAAGAGCAAAAATATCTGCAATCATCTATCTCTGCTTTTACCTATCAAGGAAATATTTACGCAGTTCCACGCTCAATGGAAACTATGGTTGTTTATTACAATCAGGATCTTATAAAGTATCCTTTTGAGCATTTTGAAGATTACTACAAACTCTCAAAAGAACTTAAAGCTAAAGGTAAGTACGGCATCATAGGTAAATGGGATTTTATTTATTTTGCATACGGTTTCTTAAAAGGCTATGACGGCTATATATTTGGTAAAAATGCTGATGGTTCTTTAAATCCAAAAGATTTAGGTTTAGCAACAGACAATGCCGTAAAAGCGGCAACATATTTAGCTCAGGTATGTAAAGACATTTTACCAAAATCTGTTTTAGGCAATGATGGATTTGGCGAAATTGAGAATTTGTTTAACACAGGTAAAGCTGCTGCTGTTATTACAGGCCCATGGGAACTGGAGACATTTGCAAAATCAGGCATTAACTATGGTGTAGCTCCATTACCACGTATGCCAAATGGCAAGTTTATGACTCCATTTTTAGGATTTAGAGGTTATGCAATCACAGCAAAAAGTTCAAATAAAGCATTAGCAGAAAAATTCTTAAAGTTTATTAACCAAACTAAATACGCTTTAGAAAGATATCAGTCAATTTTAGAGTTGCCTCCAATTCATGAGATTTTGACAAATCCTTTAATCAACAATGACGATTTTGCTAACGCAATTGCGGTTCAAGCTTTAAATGCTGAACCTATTCCTTCAATTCCTGAAATGGCTTTAGTTTGGGATCCTATGAACGCAGCTATTTCTGATATTGTTACAGGTAAAACATCTGCAGAAAATGCTTTGAACAATGCTAAAAGACAAATTCAGTCTGCGATTGATGGTAATAGTTCTGCTTCTCAGAAAGATCAAAATGAAGAAAAAGAAACTACATCTCCTGATTTAGATGAATCAATTGCAACAGAAGACACCGCTGCCTCTGATAATGAAGATTCATTAGCTCATAGCTCTGAGGCTTTAGAGTCTGATGCTAATGATGGCGTTTCAAACGATGAGACTGTATCTCATGATCAAGATGAAAATGTTGATGAAGCTTTCAGCGTAGAAGTTGAAAATGCTCCTACTGAGGCAACCAAGTCTGATGATACTTCATCAAAATCTGAAGATACAGCAACTACTGAAAATAAAAAAACAGAAGAGAAGAAATCTGTTTCTTTAGACAGCTTAGACTTTGGTTAGTCAGTAATTTTTTTATCATACCATAACAAAAAGCCTGCTAATTTAGCAGGCTTCTTTCAAGAGGGAGTTAATGTTTTTAACTATCTCTTTAGGCAGTTAACAGCCTGTCTTTCAACACCAAGACATAACACATATCTTTCTAAGAATGCATTAAATCCTTCTACTCCCTTTGGATTAGGATCGATCTTAGAGCCTTGAGCATCATGGAATACCTTGTTCTCTAAGAATTCAGGCAAAGTCTCACCATCTTTTTGTGCACGGTAAGCAGCTAATAGAGCTATACCCCAAGCTCCGCCTTCACCTGCTGTAGTCATTACCCAAACAGGAATATTAAGAGCATCAGCCATAATAGACTGACCAACACCTTTAGTCTTGAATAAACCACCGTGACCTAAGAGCTTATCAACTTTTACATGCTCCTTTTTCAGGATATCCATACCTAGACGGATAGCACCTAATGAGGTGTTTAGATTTGATCTGAATAGATTGCCTACAGTGAACTTTGAAGTTGGCATTCTAGCAAGTAATGGTCTACCTTCAGGCATTGAAGTGATATTCTCACCTGATAAATAGCCATAGGTAATAATACCGTCACAATCAGGAGCGCCGTTTTTTAAAGCCTCATTATATAGAGTCTTAAACAGAGTGTTCATATCCATGTCAATATGAGCAGCCTTTAAGAAGTCTGCAAATAGACCTACCCAAGCGTTCAGATCTGAGGTGCAGTTGTTTGCATGTACCATTGCAACCTGCAGACCGTCAGGTGTAGTTACGCAGTCAATTTCTCTGTGTAATTTCTCTAATGCTTTTTCTAGAACAACCATAGCAAAGATAGAGGTACCAGCTGAAACATTACCTGTTCTTACAGCAACAGAATTGGTTGCAACCATACCGGTACCAGCATCACCTTCAGGAGGGCAGATTGGGCAACCGGACTCAAGATTTCCTGAAACATCAAGAAGTTTTGCACCTTCTTTGGTTAGAGAGCCAGCATCATCACCTGCGCATAAAACTTTAGGTAATAGATGCTCTAAGGTGTAAGGCATTTTCTCTTCAAATAAGATCTTATTGAACTGCTCTAAATACTTTTTGTTGTAGTCATGAGTATTTGAGTCAATAGGGAACATTCCAGATGCGTCGCCAACACCTAAAACTTTCTGACCAGTTAACTTCCAGTGAACATAACCTGCTAAAGTTGTGAAGAAATCAACTGAGGTTACGTGCTTTTCTTTATTTAAAATGCACTGATAGAGGTGAGAAATACTCCATCTTTCAGGAATATTAAACTGGAATAATTCAGTTAGCTTTTCAGCAGCTTCAGTGGTATTAGCATTTCTCCAAGTTCTAAATTGAGCTAGATGGTTACCATTTTTATCAAAAGCCATATAGCCGTGCATCATAGCAGAGAATCCGATTGATGCTAATTTCTTGATTTGTACACCATACTGATTTTGAACATCTTTTTGCAGATCCTGATAGCAGTCTTGTAATCCAGACCAAATATCATCTAAATGGTAAGTCCACAGACCATCTTCAAGTCTGTTTTCCCATTCATGAGCACCTTGTGCAATTGGTTTGAAGGTATCTGGCTCAATTAAAACAGCCTTAATTCTAGTTGAACCGAATTCAATACCAAGGATTGACTTACCTTCAGCAATAATATTCTTAATCTCAGACATTCTGTCACCTTATGTGTAAAACAAATGATATGTTTTAAGTATATATTACAAACGTTTGCGTAATTGTTATAAAGCTCACTATTTTAAGATTTGTTTAAAAATATTTATTTTAATAAAATCAATATGATAACTAAATATGTTGATATGTGTTAAGTTTTTTGAAAAATCTTTACGAAAAAATTAGTGTTACAAACGCTTAGATCTAAAAAAAGCATTGAAGATAAATCTCCAGCCAGAAAAGATATCAGGCTGTTTATGTTAGCTCCCTAAGAATAATTAAGTGTTACTAATGCTTTTATCTACAAAGTTTCTTAAAATGCTAGATGTAAAGTAAAAAGATTAAATACACAGGAAAGTAAAATGAGATATCTTGTAATATCAGATATTCATGGTGGTGCTAGAGAGCTTGAAAAGACCTTATGCTATTTTGAGAAATTTGAATGTGACTACATTGTCCTCTTAGGTGATCTTTTAAATCATGGACCAAGAAATTCGGTACCTAAAAGCTATGATCCTATGAGAGTAGGGGAGCTTTTAAACTCTTATAAACAGAACTTAATCTCAATCCGTGGCAATTGTGACAGTGAAGTCGATTCAATGGTTCTTGATTTTCCATGCAATGCCCCATACGGCTATATTAACCTTAAACTCAAAGATAAATATCAGAAGCTCTTTTTAACACACGGTCACCTGTATGACATTGACTCTGAAAAAGTAATTAAAAAGTTAGCTCTTGAAAAAGGTGACATAGTCTTATCAGGACATACCCATGTTTCAGGTATCTTTAAAAAAGACAGTGGCATAATCAATATCAATCCAGGTTCAATTACCATCCCTAAAGGTGGTACTAAGGCAGGATTTGCTGTTATTGAAGAAGAAAAAATAGATCTTTACGATCTTGAAGGCGAAGTAATTGCTACCTACAAGTTTTAAAGTGAATTTTGGAGAAAGAAATGTTAGCTACATCAATTGATCTTGTAACAAAATACGACTATTTATCAGAAAAATTTAAAAAGGCATACCATTGGCTTGCAACAAACGACACTGCCAAAATGGAAGATGGCAGATACGACATTTGTGATGGTGTGTTTGCGATGGTTCAAAGATATGAAACGGTAGATTTTAACGAGGCAAGATTTGAATCTCATAAAGACTATTTTGACATTCAGTACATAGCAGAAGGTTTTGAAAGCTTTGGTATGGGCTTAGTCAAAGATTGTGAGTTAAATGAAAGTGTTAAAGAAAAAGACGTTTATTTCTATGACACTCCAAAGTTTTACACTCAGGTAAATTTAAAAGCAGGTGATTTAGTTGTAGTTCCACCTGAGGAAGTTCATCAGCCAAGAGCTTGCTATAACGGACAGAAAATGACCGTAACTAAAGTTGTTATTAAAGTTAAGGTATAAAGTGCATAGCAAAGCCTTCGTGATTGAATTTGTGAAATTTTTTTTGAAAAAAGATCAAAAATAATTTGACAAGGAATAAAAAAAGTCTATAATGCATTTCCGTTGTCACGAACGACAACGCAAAAAATAAAA